>JAABUI010000049.1_pt1 | contig 199046 bp, 206 predicted proteins | sample 5559111 | NCBI WGS metagenome assembly JAABUI01 (sample SAMN10711870, study PRJNA513365) | rock metagenome | isolation source: Antarctica rocks | place: Antarctica: Victoria Land, Buttleship Promontory | reverse complement strand
TTTGCGTCAGTACGCAGTCTTCTGTGCTGTTCTGAAGTCGATTGATGACTTGTTCTCTTCGTGTGAGTTTGCTCTTCGATTTATCAATCAAATTACTGTCTGAATTGATGATTCTTTCTTCTGCGTTTCTTCTATCTCAAGAATGATATTAAGTTGATAAAAAACAATGAATGAAAGCATTCAAAAGCAATTGCTTGAACGTTAATGATAAATTGTATTCTTTCTGTTTTCTTGAACGTTGATGAATAAATTGTTCTCTTGCTGTTTTCTTTCTGTTTTCTTCTTGATTCTTTCTGTAGTGATCAAGATACAATCACTAATTAGATGAGAGACGAATGTCGTGAGATTGTCTGCATTATTCTCACGAGATAGTTAGTAAAAGAAAAGAGATCAAAGTCTGAATCAATGATAGAAGAGTCGAGAAACATTTCTCGAGTGTACATATAGATGTCATTGCGACTTGTAGATAGAAAGAGAGAAATACACGTTTTACAGTATTTTTCTACTAGCACGATCATTGCATGTGTTCATTGTTTGCTTTCTCTGTTGCTTTGATACGACTTTCTATATTGCATCTGTACTCTATTTCTCAACAACGTCTTGATCAGAAATAACTTTTCAAAGTAATTCTCTTCTGAAAGAATTTCATTTAGATTGCATAAAGATATGATCTTTATTTCTTTAATGACTTTTAAAGAAATGACTAGTTTTTTGAATCAAAATCTGACTTGAAATCAGAATGATTAAATTCATCTTTGTTATTTAATGCATTATTGACTTTAGTGAGTTGATCAAAGCACTTCTTAAAAGAATAATTTAACTTATAACAAATAAAACAGATTTTAACTTGTAAATTTGCATCTTTCGCGCTAGTTAAAATCGCGTCATGCAATTTTGATAATTCATTGAATTTAATTGATTCAATTTTCTTATAAGAAATTGTATGAATCTCTTCAGTAAAAATGATTTATTTAATGATATTGACTTTATTCTTGATCTCTTGAATAATTTGCTGATTATTATCTAGTTGAATCAGATAGAAATGAATTTTCTTAAGAGAATCAGATTGAACTAATTGATTTACTTAAATGAATCGAAGTCAACAATGATCAATTGCTTTTCATGATAATTCAGATAAAAGAATAATCGCTGAAACTGAGTATAAAATTCGCTGAACTTCTTTGCTTCTTGAATCAAATTGTAGTATTTTCTACGAAAATTAACTTTCTTATCAAAGTCATTGAACAACTGAGTAAGTTTTTTCAAAAGATTCTCAGCGAATTTATAAAGATTAACACAGTCACGTTCTCATTTAGTCTGTGTAACTTTGACTGCATCATCAAATAATCTAGAATAAACATAGTTTAAAGTGACTCATTTGCTGAGAAAAAGATTTGCATTAATCTTAAGCTTATTCTGAATTTTCGCATATTAATTCTCTCAAATCAATTCAATTTCATCAGTAAACAATAAAGAATTTAATATTTTTTGAACATGAGATTTATTGAAATAGATTAAATTGAAAAAAGTAATCTCTTTAATTACTTAAAGCTTTTCTTCTAACTTTTGATTCTTGTCTTAAATTTTTAGACTGACTTTGTCTGATTGCTGTTTAGCTCAATTAAGCTTCTCATAATAAGTTTTTTCAACTTTGTTGCTGATAATCTGATTAAATAGATTCAAAGCTTCAACTTTTAGATCTCATTAAACTTAAAAATTATTAAAAGCTTGCAGAAATAGTTTCAAATTTACTTTGATTTAATGAACTAACTGTGCAATGTTCTTGATTTCTCAAAGTGTTGTAGTTTTATTAGTTTCAGCGAAAGCATTAAGAGTTGAAACAAATTTGCGTTTTTTTCATATGACATCATTTTTAAGAAAGATGACTATGCATGAAAGTAGCTTAAAGTTGATAGTTGATTCAATATTTTAATCAGAGATAATAGAATCAAAAGTTTCAGAATAGTGACTTTGATATTCTTTAAAGTGATTTTTCACAAATGATTGAATCATAATAATTTAGTCAATCAAACAAAGAGCGATGCTCAACAGCAAAGAATGAGATTGTATTTGTAGTGTTTAATCTTCAAAAAAGAAAATCTTTTATTTGTTGATTTGAGTGATTCTCTAGCAATTAACGAAGATTTTTTATCATTGATTTTATTGATTGATTTTATTTTCAAGCAATTCACAAAGATTCTTTATCATCAATTCTCTTAATCAAGTGAACTTTGTTTACTTAATGAGTGATTAAGTCATTTAGCAATTCAAGCGAAGATTCTTTATTATTGATTCTATCAAATTTTCTAGTGTTGTTTAGTTTTTCAATTACATTGATCATCAAATAAATGAATTTCTTTAAATTTATTCTATCTGAATGAGTATCTTGAATGAATAATGATATTGATATCATGTGATTAACAAATTCTTAAAGTAATGTTGAGATCATGTTTAAATATTCAATCTAATCATGTTATAAATGAAAAGATTTTTTTTATTCTTACTTGATTCAACACTCATTATGAATCTATGTGAGATTTTATATACTGTAGCAAGTATTGTGCTAGCGTAACGCTTTTTTCGCATCAAAAATCGCTTCTTTCTGCGCTTTATATTATAACTGTTCTCAATGCAAGAACTTTATAAATTTATAAATTTATTATTTTTTCTCTCTTTCATCTGATTCTTTAATGACATCACAGCTTGAAATTGATTCAGTATGCTCATTGAGAGTATCATTTGAATGATCATCGTTGCTGCGCTCATGATTTTTAAAAGCTTTTTCAAGTTCATGATGTTTTCTTTTTATTGCATTGCTTTTCATTCTACTTTTTATCTGAAACATGTTAATAAAATATGCTTGATCAACATTTGATCTTTGTCACACTTGCACATCATCATAATAATATTAAATACTCGTCTTTCATGTAGAAATTGATTGAAGTCAATTTTTCTCATACATAGCTGCGTCAATAATGCACTGTGAGACTTTGCATGATTCTTGTGCAATCACAGATGTTGATGTGTCATTTCTAATGTCAGATATTGAAAATGAGCTGCGTTGAATTTCTCTTTTCAGACTATTCTTCATGTTTGTTTGATCTGTTTCTATATGAGCATCAATCTTGTCATCACTTCAGTGCATTGATGCTCAGTCAACAATAAAGATAAATCATTAATCATCTTGTTCATCACTTCATTTTCAAGTACTTCTGCATGTTTCATCACTTAATGTAACTTCAACATAATTTCTTAAGATTGAATGCTTTCATGTGCAATCTGAACTCATTGCAGATGTGTCTGATTTTTTGTTGATATTATAACTTTCACTGTTTTCAGAGAAGTCTGATTATCACTGTATACTTTGTATATCTTTTCATGACACTCTTGATTCTTTATCACTACGTCTGCAAAATGTTTCATCTTTGCAATCAATTCTTTCAGTTCTTCATGATGAATAATGATTAAAGTTGATTCTTTCAATCTTTTATTTAACTCTCAGTTAATTCTCATTACAATCATCATAACATTCTCTCTACTGTTGTTATTGTTCAAGTAAACTCTTTGCTTCAATGCAAATGTGTCAAGATAATGTTGATTTATTGACATTTTCTTGTTTACAACTATAATTACTTTCAATGACTTTGATCAGAGAGTCATCATGTAAAGATGACTTCACTTCATCTTCATCTGTTTAAATGTTTCTTTTATTCACTTTTGCTTCAGTTGCAAAGATATTTTGCACAGCTTTGATTTTCAATTTCTTTTGAATATCAAGTTGTTGCAAATTCAACACATCATTGTCTCAATAACTTCATTCAATTTTCAAAAGTTTATGTTTATTATTGACTTTTGTATTAACTTTCATAAATGAATATCTATCAATGTTGTATTTATTTCTATTTGTAGAATCTTTGTTGATATTACATGATAAACGTCAATGATTTGTCACAATGCTCTTTCTTATACTGATTTCAGCTTGATGTTCAGATCTTTTTGATGATTTTTCACTCTCTGTAACATGTATCATATGATGACTTCGTGACTAAGCAGAGAGCGTGTCATCACGAAGTATATTTGCTTTCTCATCATCATTGACAAGTCTCAAGTAAACTCAATGATTATCTGCATGATCTTTTGTTTAATTACTAATTTTGCTTTAACATGATGCATGTAAATCACTCATCTCAGCTTGAAGTTCAGTTGAATTCTCAAAACTCTGATATCTGATTTCAAGTTAATTTGATGTTTCATCAACTTTACATTAATGTTCATATTGAATCACTTAAAGATTCTTGTAAAGTGAATCAACTCATGCTTTGTCTTTGAAAACTTGATGTCATGCATTTTTGATCACTGTTTGCATCTATCATAGATTTCGCTAAAAACTTTGCAATTACGCTTCATAAACTCTTTGTATATTAAAATATTGATGTCATTTACAAAATTTATGAAGCTTATTTTCAATCTGATATCATTATATGCTTTTAGCAAGTTCACGTTGTAGAACAAATATAATATTGATGATAGCAAAGAATTTTGTAATATGTTAATGTTCACGTTGCGTTTCATCATCATGTAATCATTGATTGTGATCATGATGCATCGATTTCTCAGAAAGTTCTTCACAAATTTGAGAAGCAGTCTAAGAACTTTTCTCTTTTTCATATCATGCAAGAGTCTGCTATGCACTATCTTGTTAAATGCACTCTTTTTATTCAAACTCAGTAATGAGATTATTCTTCTTCTTGTATCACTTCATACAGTATATATTTTTTTAATAATCAGTTGCAGAGTTGTATTTGTTGATCTGTGTTTGCAAATCTTTATCTGAATATTTAATATTAAGTTGCACACTTCTACAACATTTTGCAGATGTTCAAATATAATGAACTTCAGTATTTTACTCAGCGTGTTGAATAGCATAATTGATTTATATGTTTTTGCATTAAAGTAATTCTTCTTGTTTGACTTTCACATCATTATTGTGATTGCAATTTTGAATTGAGTTGACTGTATTTTCTTCTGCAGACATTTTTCAAAAAGAGAGCATATTTATTCTGATGCATCATCGATGAGTTTACGTATTATTCTATTTATGTATTCTGTGTGTTTTAAAATCTTGTTGAACGTTGTCTTATAAATGACTTTCTTAATTTCATGATGCATCAATGAAGCATTATTCTCAATCAAGAATGAATACTTGAAATCTTCTGTATTCAGCATGAGAATCTTTGAAGATAATGAAAAGTGAGTTTGAAACATCATTTTCATCTTATTTTGTGTTATCATAGTGATGTTGAAGCATTCTGACTTAATCAGAGAGAAAATTGTCGTTTGAATCAATGTGTCTGCAATTGCAGTTTTGAACAGTTTTCTCAAGAATTGTTCAACATTCTGCATGATTTCTCAATATTCACTGCGTTTCTGTTTTCTGATGATCTTGCTCTTCTTGTCACATGCTTGAATGTACTCTGTTCAATCATTGATGATTTGACAGCTTCTTTTCATTTATCACATGCTCTTGATGATTTTCATACACTTCTTCGTTCATTCTGCTTTGATCATTTCATGTGATCTCGCTCAAAGAGTAGAAATCTCAACAATCTTCTTTAATGCATTCAACAGTTACTTAGTGTACTCATTTATGCACTGATGTTTTATTTCATGATTCAACAGTGATTTCAACATTTGTTCTTTCAGAATATTAATGAACTTCTCTTCATTCATTGTCTTTCAGTTGCAACGCGATTTTCGCGCTGATTCTTTGCAGATTCTGAAATCTATAATTATCTGTATTAACAGATGATCTGAGAAGTTTTTCATTTCTTCGTTGATTTCACATTGTATTAATTGATTCATAATGTCATCTGTCGTAAAGATCAAATTTATTGTCATTTGAAATCTCTGATAATTTCTCGTAATTATGTCTCAAGATAACGTCAGCAATGCATTAATATTTGTGATCATTTCAATTAAATCATTTGATAATAAATGTTATCTTGAGTAGAATAATTTCTCTTATGTGAGATGATGCAATCTTCTACAAGAATGCATTCACTCAACATGTGTAACATTTTTTTGATGTTTGAAAAACTTTCTTTTTCATGAATGACTTTGTGATTTTTGAGTAATGAATTGCATGCTTCATGAATGTGTATAACTTTTTGAATCATTTGTGTATCATTTATTAATGTTTATAACATAATTATGTTTACATCTTTGAAGTGTCATGTTGAGTATTAGATGTTGCTGTCAATTCTCTTGTTTATGTAGAAATAAATTTTATTCTCATTATTCTTCAGTGTGAAGTTGACAGTTGCTGAACAGTACACTCTGAAATTCTCATCAAATTATCAAAATTCTTGAAGAATCAAAATGTCATAATTCTTTATCTTTTTCTCATGTAGTAGCATTATCATTATCTTTTCTCTGAACTTGTGAACATTGTACTATAGTATTCAAAGCTTCTTTTGCTGAAACATTAAAGTTTACATTCAAAGTTGTTTGATATTTTCTTGAGCATTTGCAATATGCTTGCTTCACTTGTAAAATCTTCAAAAGAAGATAATACTGAAATTGATGTGATTAATGTTGACTTCAACTCATTTGTTTTTGACTTCTTGACTAGATGATTCAATATAGTGTTTTTGAATGTGATGATTATGCTAAATAAACAACTTTTATTTGTTGAGCATCTCTGTTTTCTCTTCAAGTCATTGTCTATCAGTGATTTCAGACTGATAAATGTCGCTGTAAACATCTTCAATGTCATCGCTTTGAGTTTTCTTTGCTTTTGTACGACGTGATATAAAGATCTGTATTTCATGACTTTTTTTTTCTTTCTGATCTGTTGTTTATGACATTGAAAATCAAAGACTCTGTGTATATTTTAACATGTTTCACATTTTCACATGTCTTGAATCTGTTTATGAAAACAATACTTCAAGCGATGATCTAGCATGCAGTAAACGCATCTTTGCTTGTTTTTGCATTCATATGTTTTATGATCATAGTCTTGACACTTTAAACACTGATGTGTTTTACAACTTGAATCATAGAACTGCGTGATTTTTATATTGATTTCATGACATACTCTTTCGTCAATTAGCTTGTTCATCATCTCAGTGCTGACTATGCATATCATCAGCAAAATGTATCTCTTCTGTTCATTATTCTTTATGAGTCACTCGACTTTCTCAATCATCATCTTCAAATGTATGTCTTTATTGATCTTGATGAGTGCTTTCATTCTCTTCTTCTCTATGTCTTTAAACATTTCTTTGATTTTAATTTCATATATCACTATCTTGAAACTGACTTCGCGCAGATTTATGTTCAATGAAATTTCTTTGATTCAAAAATCATTTTTCTTCAATATTCTCTTGCTGTCTTTTGTCTTGACTCAAAATATCAGTAAATTTGATCATCTTTTTATAGTTTCTATGTTCTTGCATGTTAATAACATTTCGTCGACGTCAATCTCTTTCGTTTATCTCACTATGTTCTCTGTTGTTATCATCATGATTCTCTTGATCTTCTCTTTCTCTTTAATGAAGATCTTAATCTCAAATTTCTTGTAATGATTTTACACTGATGACTTTCAAACGACGTCGTTGACTTCTCGTTCGCTCTCTTCACTCAGTTGTCAACACGTCTCTTCTTCTTTACAAACTTCTTTTCAAGTCTGTCCATTACATTGACAAAATCATAAGAGAAAAAAAGTCAATATTAGCTGATTTTTGTTAACTTTTTCTGAGTTAGCTGTTAATTTCATGTGTCAGCTAACAATTGAAATTAGTTGATTCTCTCAGTTATTAACTGACTATTAGCTGATTTTTAGCTGATTTAGCTGTGCACAGTGCACTCAACTAATATCAATGTTTTTTTTGTTGACTTCTTTAACATTTGCGCATTTTGCTTATTAACAATCAAATATTGAATTAATAACTAGATAGTTATTGCGCTCATATAATAGATTAATTAATAATTAATTTGACTATCTAAACAATAGCTATTTACACAGTTTAATATATGCGCTGAGAAAGTCAATGAAAAAGTTAATGAGAAAGTTAATGAAAAAGTTAATGAGTAAACTAATGAGGTAGAGAGTCATGTAGAATGTTCAATAAAGAGTCATGTAAAGTGTATGATAGAATTATATTTGATGCTCGATAGAGAACAAATTTGATTCTTGAATGCAAAGTAATTCAAAGCTTGATAGAAAGTCATGAAGAAAGTCATGTAAAGAGTCATGTAAAGAGTCATTGAGAAAGTCATGTAAAGAGTCATGTAGAAAGTATTGTTTGAAGCACTGTTTAACTCATGTTATGCGTTTAATCGACGCGTATTTTGAAGCATGTAGAATGTTTGATAAAGCGTTTGATAGAAAGCTCAGTAGAAAGCTCAGTCAATAGCTCAGTAGAAAGATCAGTAAATAACTCAGTCAATAGCTCAGTAGAAAGATCAGTAAATAACTCAGTAAAAAGATCAGTAGAAAGATCAGTAGAAAGATCAGTAGAAAGATCAGTAGAAAGCTTGATCAATAACTCAGTAGAAAGATCAGTAGAAAGCTTGATTGATAGCTCAGTAAATAGCTCAGTAGAAAGCTCAGTAGAGAGTATTGTTTAAAGCACTGTTTGATGCGTGTTATGCATTCATTCAACACGTATTTTGAAGCATGTAGAAAATTTGATATTGAGTCATGAAGAGTGCATGTTATTGAGCTAATTAGCATTATTTTGTACGAAATAAAAAGTAGAAATTACAAAAGAAAGAAGTGAGAAGAAGTAAAAACTCTGAATTCTCTGAATTTTCTAGCGTCAATCTTCGACTGAGAGCGAAGATTACTAATCACGAAGATAACAGTACTGTTTTCAAGTCATGTAGAAAGCATTGTTTGAAGAATTGTTTAACTCGTGTTATGCGTTCATAATTTGAAGCATGTAAAGCGTTTGATAGAGCATTTAATAGAGAATTTGATAGAAAATTCGATAGGAAATTCAATAGAGAATTTGAGTGAGCGAGTAAATGAGCAAGTAAATGAGCGAGTAAATAAGCGAGTAAATGAGCGAGTAGATGAGCGAGTAAAGTGATAAGCATGTAGAATGATGAGTAGAATGATGAGCATGTAGAATGATGAGTAGAATGATAAGCATGTAGAATGACGAGTAGAATGATGAGCATGTAGAATGACGAGTAGAATGATGAACATGTAGATAGATGAGCATGTAGATAAATATTTTAGCTGAATTAGCTGAATTAGCTGAGTTAGTCGAATTTAGCTGAAATTTAGCTGATTATTAGCTGAATCAAGCCGACTTTTTCAGATTCTGTCATCGAGCAAAAAGTTAGCTGTCAAACATTTTGTTGATGTATCTTTTTCAATCTCTTCAGCTGATTCTTCATGCATTGATTGACAGTTGACGCAGCAATATGTTGACGCGTCAGCTTTTCTATCATCTCTGTCAATCTTCTCATCTTTCTTCAGAGCATCAGCTTGTTGTTTCTACGTTTGTTGAGCTCATAGAGTACTTGCAGCTTGTTCAATTTCTCATGTATATTCTTTGTCTTGATTGAATTCTTCTGCGAGATAGTGATACTCGTCTCTTGCTCATTCACTGATGTCACATCGATGATGATTATCATTTGCTTTTGATGATCAGAATGAAGTGCAAGCATCATGTCAATGATGTTCTATTGTCAAAAAAGATTGATGTCAATTCTTACAATTGAAAGCTGAAAAGAATTACTTTAAAAAATGAAAAGTTTGATTCAATAAAGATAGTTATAACTAAGACTTTAAAAATACAGAAGAAAGAAGATAAAAAGAAGAAAAAAGAACATGCTTTATATAGTAGTTACTCAGATTCAACGCTAGTCTCAAAGAGAATGTGTTGAAACATAAGAAAGATGTTAATTCAAAAGATGTTTTATTGATACATAAAAATGTGTTTGTCATAAATGTTTGTTAACTACTCATAATACAAAGAAGTATGTTTGTTTAAAAGATAATAAAAGCTGATTAAAAGATGCTAAAGAATGAAAAAGATGTTGAATCAGATTTAAATCAGCTTTTAACTAGCTTTAATCAATATATAATCAACTCATTAACGTTAATTGTATAATGATTAGAATTAAATCTTTGATCTTATTCAATTCTGATGCATTCATAACAGTTTAAAGATTGTTTAAATCTGCTAGAAAAATCTTTGAATCTTGTTTAACTTAATGCTGTAACTGATTTACATTTTTTATATTTCAAAGAATAGAAGCTTTTAAGAAATCATTGAAAGTCTGAAAGTAAGACAAAGATTGATGATGTTTTCATATAAAGTCAATTCTAAGATATTTTAATATGCAAAGTGATAACTCAGAAGAAATGATTGAATCTGAAGTGACATAAGAATAAAAGCTTTGATAATTCTTGAAGAAATTTTTCACAAATGATTAAATCATAGCAAAGAGTTGATGATTGATAGTCTTCAAAGAAGAGTGTTGCTGATTTGAGAAGATTTTTTTGGGATTTTCAAGTAATCAATGAAGATTCTTTATTGTTGATTCTATTAATCAATGTAAACTGATGCTACTGACTGAGTGATAGATTCTCTAGCAATCACATGATTATATATTTTTATTGATTTTATTAATTTCTTAATGTTATTCTGTCTTTTGATGTTATTGATCATCAGATATACAAATTTCTTTATACTTATTTCATTGTCAGCTGAGTGAATTTGAATGAATATAAAGATTAATATCATGTGATTAATGAATTTTTAAAGTAATGTTGAAATCATGTTTAAAAACTAATCAAAAAGCATACATGACTAGTATGTTTAGTTGATAAAGATAGTTATGACTAAGACTTTAAGAATACAGAAGAAAGAAAATACAAAAGATAAGAAGAATACACTTTATATAGTAGTTATTCAGATTCAATGTTAGTTTTAAAGAAAACATGTTGAAACACAAGAAAGATGTTGATTTGAAAGATGTTTGCAACATAAAGAAATATGTTTATCATAAACATCTGTTGACTACTTGTAACACAAAGAAGTGTGTTTGCTTAAATGATAATAAAAGCTGATTAAAAGATGCTTAAAGAAGAAAAAAGATGCTGAATCATATTTGAGTCAAATTTAAATCAAATTTAAATCAGATCTCAGCTAAATCTTGATTAACTTTAATCAATATGCAATCAACTTGCTAACATTAATTGTAAAATGATTAGAATTAAATCTTTGATCTTATTTAATTTTGACACATTTGTAACATGATGCATAAATAAACATATTGCATGAAGCATGTTTTAAAGTAAGTAAACTGATGAGTAAATAACTGAGTAAATAGCTGAGTTAATAGTTGAACATGTAAATAACTGAGTAAATAAAATAATAAGTTCACTTAAAGATTTTAATGTGACTTGAAACAAGCACATTGTTAATGATGAAGAACGAAGTGAAGCAGTATAAACATGAAGTCAAATTTCATTAAAAATTGAATAATTAATCATAATAGATTTGACTTTTGTAACTTTAATAAAAAAGTCAATCATTTTACAAAGAATTAAAATAAGATTGATGCAGACTAGTGAAAAAAGATCAAAATCAGTCAGTAAAAACAACTGCATTACTAATTAATTTAATAATACACTCATACTTTATCATATTAAATAAAATGATTAATAAAATTTGATATTATTTTGAATTTAAGAAATATCTGACTGTAATTTAAATTAATGCTCTCAGACGTAATAGTTGAAACTTACGTAGTAAACAAGACAGTTAACTTAAAGAGACTAGATTTCATTGAGCTTACAGTTGATGAAAGATTGAAAAAGTTAAGTCAGAGTTGAAACTTTTTTTGAATGTCAATCTCAACTCAACTTTCTGCATATGCTAATCATGAGTTCAAAATTATTTCAATCTCGACTCAACTTTCTGCATATGCAAATCATGAGCTGAAAAAGTAGTGACATTTCTCTAGCTGAAACTAAAAAATATTATGCATATGCATGATGTATGAACGAGATCAGAAAAGAACAATCACAGATCATCATTATTGATTTATTTTTCAGTCAGATGAGCGAAATTACATGTGACAATGTTGTTGACATCTAAAGTATGTATTAGCAGAGCATATGCGAAGTTTGTGCTATGCTTATCTTTGATTTTATCTTTCACGTCATCATGAGAAATCTTTTTGATACGCTTGTTGTTAAGTGAGAGATCTGAGAATCGCGTTAGCGAAGCATATGCAAGACACATAATGTACATACAAAAGAAGAGAAACGACAAGAATGAGTGAGAATGAGAAGAGAATTGAAACTCAATTTATCATAAAATAAGCATATTTTAAGCATATTTTGAGCAAGATTTTATCTTTCGCTTGCGCTCAGAAGAGATAATGATTGCAAAAGACTAATTTTTGATTAACATATGCTTAAAGAATGCACTTCTTGACTCAAAAAGTTCAGAAGACAGTGAGCTGCTTGATTGAACATTGATATTGAATGCAAAAAGAGTGATGAGTGCAGATCTGACATATGTCAGATCTTTGCTGAAAGTTCTTTTTCATAAATGCTTGAATGAATCATGCTGAGTATTATAATATAAGTATATATATATAGTATAGATAAATGATAATATATGATAAATTGAAACACAGCATATGCTTTACTTACATCACGATGAAATCGAGTTTCATAATTGATGAAAAAGATTGCATCATAATTACTACTGAGTATTAGCTTTGCATATGCAAGATATAAATATGACTTACATTAACTGCTCACAGTGATTGACATATTGATTGATTAGATCGAAAGAAAATCTCGTTTTAATGTCATTAATTGTGCATATGCGCAAAATATGTCAATATTACTCAAACTCATTTAAAAATCAAGCTCTATGTTAATCACTCAATTTAACGAAAAGTTTGAAAGCATTGACACAGAATTAGCTTTGCATATACACAGCATGTATAAAGACATACTTATTTTTGACAATTATCTCTGTCTGTTTAAAATTATGTTGAGATAAATTTGCAACTGTATAAACTCAGCATAAGTTGAACATATGTGATGTAAATGTCTCATTGACGTTAAGATGTACATTGCGAATATGATGATGAAGCTGACAAGAAGTAAGCAGATATTCAATAAGTGCAAAGCATATGCAAAACTTACAAAAAGCTGTTGATCAAAGATTTGATTACACATTTCTTTCATATTTACATTTACTCAACATTTATATATATTCAACATATGCAAGATATAAAAGAGCTTCTGAAGATTTACACTTTGCTATTGATAGTGTTGAACAACATGAAAGAGTTTGAGAAGTCTGCATATACTTAGCATAATTTCAAATCTTGAAAAGAAATGTATTGACTAGCATTCATTGCGATGATAACTGAGAAAGCTGCATATGTCTAGTATAAGTTGCAAGAGTATTGATCATGAGAAATATATGATGAGTGCTTGCAGCGATGACAGTTTGAATGACTAGAAAGAATGTCAGCATATGCAGAGTATAAAAACTGATTACACTCATCAGCAGAAACTCAAGCAGCATTGTGATTGAATATTGAATCTGCTTATTGTGAGCATATGCTGATTTCACACGAAGCTTGTATTTATCATAATGATACTCATAGATTGAGAAATTAACAACATTGATTACAGTTGAATTGTCATAATTTGCTATGTGTGTCATGTTTAAACAGAATACACGCAAATATGAAGTGCAGTATATGTTGAGACAGTACTCAATGTGAGTACAGATTGTAGAAGTAAAATTGTAAAAAAAGAAAGAAAAGTTGATTGTTTACAAAAGAAATAACGCGTCGCTTCGACATATGTTTAGCGTGACGCTAGCAAAAGCACTAGTCAGAAAAATTGTAGCTTGACAACACAACATGAATATTTTGACTGATACTGAGCATATGTTGAGCACTAGATATAGTTTTAGATGTACAAGATGATGAAGAACATATGTTGAGCATGTATAGATTGATCGCGTCAAGTCGAGTACTTGATTCATCAAGACTCGATTCGAGTCAGAATTCTTGACTCAAGTATTCGAGTCAAGTCAGAAGATTCAACTCAAGTATTAACTTGAAATTTTCGACTTGATTCGTCAAGACATGAAGCGAAGTACTACTAATATTTATCTGAGTGTCTGATAATGCAACAGAGTAATGCAATTGATTGAAGAAAATTCATGCTTGTTCATTTACTACTGCTAATCTGAGATCACTATTATCTCATCATTCTTCTTCTTCTTCTTCTCGTACTTCTTCTTGTACTTCTTCTTGTACTCATTCTCGTTCTCAATCATATTTGCATCATCATCTCTCTTGCTAAATTTCACCTTCTTGTCATCGTCGTCAATCTCAATGATATCATCAGATTCATCATTTGATGAATCTAGTGAATTAACTATCTTTCGATCAATCGCATTTTTTTCATTTGAAAATGCGCTCATAAATTTGTTGAATTCTTGTATGACATTTGAATCATTCATCATCTTCAATTCATTCAATTCTTCGTGATGTAAAATGCATTGCTGAATTAATTCAATAGTAGATATCATGTATCTTGACATGTTTTTCTCAAGTTAATCTTGTTGTGCAATAGTTTAATGCATACGTTAGTCTTGTCTTTCACATCAAACACAGTACATACATTGACAGTAGAAGTAGTATTGAACGTCGTCTTCATGACTATCGCTTTGAGCTTCGCTTACTTTGCAGTCTTCTTCTCTCTCATCTTCTTTATCAAATTCGTCTTAAAGCATTAAGCTATTATACAATCAGCTTTTGAAACACATATGCATTACTCAAATGCATTATCATGCAGACTCTTTTTCACTCGATCATTCATGATCATATTTCGCATATTGTTCTTTATTTTCACCTGCTTCGCTTTGATGACTTTCTGATAGACGCTGATGCTTCTCAATTTGATGAGTTGTTTATAAAGAGTCACTCGATCTGCACTTTGTTTGATATAGAAAGTTTTCTGATTTTCATTTCATCTCATTGCATGATTTCTACTTGCAATTGACTGCAACTTGATTGATAGATTGAACATTCTGTGATTTTGATTAATCTCAATGATAATGCATATAAATAATGCATAACAATCTTCTTATCTGATAGTGATGTTGAAGTGCTTTTTCTAATGAACTTAGTCACAATAGATGAGTGCAATGAATAGATGTGAGACGTAGAAAAAGTTAGAGTTAGAATAGACATCAAGCGTAGATAAAGTTAGAATTAGAATAGATGTGAGATGAGATGTAAGTAAAATTAGAGTTAAAGTTGAATGTTAGAATTTATTCATCATCTTAGAGCTGCGATCAACACATTCATCATATTAGTGCTAATATCAAAACATTCATCATATTGATTCTACTATAAACACAGTCAACAGTCATCATCTCTTGTTTACACATCATCTCTTGTTTACATCGTACTTCACTTTGCTTTCACTCAACTCGATAGTCTCAATTTTTCAAATCGTTGTCAGTTGATATACATCATGACTCGTTGCAAGCAAACAGATAATGCATTTAAATAATGCATCTCTTGTTGCACATTGCTGACAGACTTGATTTAGAACGAAAGTCTAAAGACGCATCACATGATGATTTGAAGATCTCAACTCGTGATGATATGACATCAGGTAATTGAATCACGAACGAATCAAGAGCAGACTTAAAAACTCTATCTGAAAGCAAGATCAAGAAAGTTCAGAAGATAATGCAAACAGATAATGCATCAAGCTATCAACAGCTAATTTATCGCGACAGTCAAAGAGAAAATGAAAGTCAGAAATCGTTGCACTTTGAGAGATACGTCGTTATCAGAGAGATGCAAATTTGTTGATATTGAAGATCTTATTTGAAAGAGTAGTTCGCAAAATCATGCAGAATGAGACTGATACGAACAAGATGAGTCAGAGAATGAGCGATGCAAACTATAAAATTCAAACTTCAACACTGCTTGCTCTTCAGAAGATCACAGAAGCATTTCTATGTGAATTTCTTGTCAGTAAGTGCATTACTCATTTGCATTATCATTGATGTTTTACAACATTTACTGATATAATGCTTTACATATGCAGATAGCAATCTTCTTGCTATTCATGTCAAGCGAGTAACTCTTCAGCAGAGAGATTTGATACTCATGAAAACTTTGATGTGTAATCTCAAGATTCAGTTGAGTGCTCAATGAAAATAGCATTCGCGATATCTTGATCAGATCAAGTTGTCTAGCATAGCAATACACTCTATGAACTGCATTATCTCTTTGCATTATCTTGTAACTGTGTTATTATACTACATACATTGACAATGCAAAAGCAACTTCAAATGAAATGATATTGAACATTTAAACATTAATAGAACGTAAAACATTCTGCAAATCTGTCTTGAAAGAATTATACAATTCATCAATCGCGTTATCTTCATCTTCTTCTCTGCAATAAATATTTCATGCTTTGATGATAGTCTTCTCAGAATTCAAGTTCATGATACGATTATAATACTTAAGAAGCATTATCTGTTCAACTGATTCTGAAGTCATTTGTGATCAATTTCATCGACAAACTCTTCTTGCAAGACTGAATGTTCATTCAATATTTACAGAGAATATTGAACATGAAAGAACATTCTTAGTCATTTGAGTCAATCTTGAATAGTTTGAGACGTTTCTCTTCAATACTTTCATGTTGAAAACTTCTTGACAATAGCGTCAGTGCAAAGATATCAATCATCTTCACTAACAGATACAGAGTGACGTTGAGTTCTTTGAAGAAGAGTTCATGTAATCATCACAACAAACTATAGCATTGTTAACAAATGATCAATTGCATTATCATATTGCATTATCTGATCAACATCACTAGTCACTTGCGCTCTGACTTCTGCAGTTGTAGTTTTCTCTTCATAATGATGATGAAAATAGTTCTTGAACTCTTTTTTGTACTTGTTGTAATAAAAATGAGAATCATTCTCATTTGCATCTCAATCTTGATACAAATTCAGCTTTTGAGTAGAATCTAAAATCATAGCGAGATTGTATATCAGTTCATCTTTGCTCTTCATCTTGAAATAGTACTTTGCAAGCTTGTTAGAAGCTAGTTCGCAAGCTCGAAGAACAAGTGCTTGTGAAGTACATGCATTATCACGTACTATCGTTTCAATAACATTGAGATGATTGAAAAAAGCATCAAACATTCGAAATTCTAAATGTATGTCAACATTAATGATTCTAGACACAATCAGAGTTAGCTCATAGAAAGAATTTAACATATTGTCAATAAGCAATACTAGTGATCATTCGTTTTTCTTTAATCGAATAGCTTGAATCTTTGCATCTGTCAAGAATTTCTCGACTCATATATCGATCATGTCGCGCAGTTGATATGCACGTCGAAGCATCAAATAAATAGAGTTTCAACGAATGTGAATGTCTTGTATCAATTTTCAAGATCTTGTGACTTGAAGCTTTAAAAAGCAAAGCTTTCGTTGAGAAGAACTGTTGATGACAATAGTAAGAGCGTGAATCTGTTTCACTGATTAGTAAATGCATTATCTTTTTGCATTATCAACTTGATAAATATCTTCTTGACAACAGTGCAAAGATCATTGCTTGTGATTACATTCTTAACTTGATCATCGTCTAATGACACAACGAAATTGTTGTTCAAAGTCTCTGATTCAATAGCTCTGATAAACTCTTGAGTCACTAGATTAATGATATGAGTCATACAAGATATCGAGTTTTGTGCTCTATTTCATGAAATATCGCGTCAACTGAGCGCTCTTTCAAGCTTCTTCTTTAAAGTGTCATTGTTGCTTGCATTATTGATAACAACATCAAAAAGCTTGTTCTTAATATCATATGTATTCAAAATCTTGAACAGCTCTTGCATTAAATGACAATCAGTATGCTCAACTTGAAGAGACGTAAATTCAATGAGATGTTCACGATATTGAAATGTAGCATTCATTCAATATATTAAAACTCTCAGATAAGCGACTTTTTGAGAACTAGATCATGCATTCAACGCAATAGAAATCTGTCGTGACTCTTTTAAGTCTTGCTTTATCTTTGCACGAATTTCATCATATTTCGAGAAAATCATGCTTGACAATTTAGTGCAATGAACGAGAGTAATCTCTGAACGAAGCATTTGTAGTAACTGTCGAAAGTGCTCATTTTCAATGATTCAAAAAGACAAATTCAGTGCAATGAAGATCTGACACAATATCTTTTCTCAATTCTGTTGATTGAATTGAGATAATAAGTTGATATGACTTTTCTTCTATAAATACGTCAACTTTGCATTATCTATTTGCATTATCATATTGAACTTACATGATCGAAAGATATCTTGAGCTGTGAAAGAGAGTTGAATCATTTTCGTTTCTGACAAGCATTTGACTTGAGATGCTTGATCATATTGAACGTACTAGATTCATCAATAGTCGTAGAATGATCTAGAATTTTAAGACAATTCTTGCATGAAATCTTAGAATATTCTTTCAACGTTGAGATCATTTGAATAAACTTGTTTCAGATGTTGAATTGTTTATTTACTTCGATCTTCTTAGCTCAAAGTGAATTATCTATCTTTCTTTGAGTCTTGTTGATGACACTTTCGTCAACAGACATCTGTAGTCATCATTGTTGAAATTGAGCATTAATATCAGCACTTCACTCAACATACTGATTATTCTCTCTTAATATTAGAAGAGAAGTATCACGATGAATTCTATTCATCGCTTCTTGAAGAGTTCGTTTCTTTTCGACGAAATTTTGATTGATGTTTCGTGAATCTTGACTTGCAAATTCATTAGAATGAAAACTACTGAAAGTAAATGAATGAATGATCGAGAAATTAGATTCTTTCTCGATCGAAAATCTTAATAATTCATATGTCTTATCAGAATCAGACATCTTGCAATATATTTTATTGATAATGCAACAAGATAATGCAAACAACGAGAAGAGAAATAGATTCATTTGTTTCACGTAAGTCTTTCAAATATAATGATGTAATAGATTCAAAAATAGTAAATCTTGACATTTGATGTCATTTTTGATTTCTTGATGATTCGAGTCGAAAACTCGAATCAAGTATCGACTCAAGATCAATATCAAATCGAGTCAGAATGTTGAAATCAAGTATTCAAGTTGAGTCAGAAGATTGATATCGAGTACTCGAGTTGAGTCAGAAGATTGATATTGAAACTCTATTCAACGATCATGTATCATCTACTTGCTAAAATTCAAATTCAAGCTCTGTATTTTTGATCTGTAATTCTGTCAACTTCTTCTTCATTTCAAGCTTCTTTCTTTTTCACTTTTCTTATTCTATTCTTTGATGTATGCTTATCATATGCTCAGCATATGCTTGAGTCTTCACTGTCTCTGTAAACAGTCAATTTCTCTGTCGTCTTGTATCTTAAAAAGTACTTGCTCAACTTAATGAAGATGACATACACTCAGTTGATGCTTGATGTATGTTTCAATGAAGATCACTTTCATATAACAAATTAGTAAAAGCAATTGAAGTTGATTTGAAAATTGAATCAAAGTTTGATAAAGACGAAGTGTCTTTGCTCAATATATGCTGAGTTTGAGCTTGCTCTGTATCATAAGAATTTTTTGAATTTCAAGACAGATCAGAATATTCAATTCTTCTTGAAGCGACTTGATGAGATGATTGATTTAAGTAGTATAAGCAAAGCATATGCAACACATCAATTAATGAAGAATTCATGTCTTTCTTTTGAAATTGTCGTTTTAAACAAGTTGAATCGCTTCAATTTTGTCATGTAGTATTTATATCTTGAATTTTCATAAATTTCTTTCGATTAAACATTTCTTGAGTATGATGACGCAGTTTACGCAGATCAGCATATGCTTAACTTATACAGAGAATATGTTTCATCTTAATACAACATTCAATAAAGAAATTTTACGTCTTATGAAATTGTTATCTTGAAAGTGACTACTTTCGCTAAGTTCACTATGTTTTCAAGCATAAGTTCATCATTGATGTGAAACTTTTGATTATTCTTTTAATAAATCTGCAAGAATTCAAGATGAACATTTACTAACAATTTAAGATTTCAGCTCAGAATGTGCTTAATATATGTTATCAATATGTTGTAACAACACATCGATAGTTGAAGAATTTTAAATCTTTTGAGCAATGTAACATGCTGAATGTTTTGAAAAACTTTTTGCAAAATTTCGTTTAACATGTATCTGACAGAAGATCAGCATATGCTTCAAATGCTCATTTTATTTCTTGAATTCATTCAAAGAATGTAAGAAGTCATTAAACTTTACATATACTCAGCATATGCTTTGATGCATATTGATTTCAACTTATCAAAGACTTGTTTCTTGCATATGTTTATCATGATAGTTTGAATTTCTTTCTCTCTTTCAGAAATATGAGAAAAATGTGTTGAAAATTCATCAATGTCTTCTAAAATTTGAAACATTTGAGTAAACATTGAGATGTATATCTTTCAAGTTTCAAGATTCAGAAATGCATAATAGTAAACTTTAATGTCTACTCAAAGATCAGCATATCTTTCATATATGCAACGTAGATGCAAGACTCACGCTTCATATCATGATTTCATTCACTGATGAAGAACACATTAACTTTTTTCTGTATCATTTTAAAGAACAAATTCATCTCAAGATACTCAACATCTGCAAATGTCTTGGTTTGAGCATATGTACAGCATATAATCATGAAATGCTCATCATCAAAAAAATGAATATTACATATTCATTGCTTCTCATTGTTTCTTAAATGATTGAATTGAAATTCACGTTGAACATCTGCTGAGAGTAAGTTGTTAATATGCTATGCATATGCTAACTCAATGCATCAGCTAAATGACTGTCTAAAGAATATTGAAGAAATCTTTTCTTTTAAATTAATGCTTCAATTCAATCTTCGTTGTTAAGACTTGCATGTAACATGTGAAGTATATGCTTTTCATATTTTCAATTTAAGATAGAAAATTACAAAGAAAGTATGAATCATTCTGATGTTTAATTAGTGCTTTATTGAAATCATATGCTTTGCATATGTGCAACATACACATAGTCAGATTTAATATTTCATGCTTCTTAATAACTTTAAGCACATCATTGACAATGTTTATGAGCAGTTTTGTAGAATATGATGAATGATGAGTATGTGTTTTGCGTACAATGAGCATAAGATACAAAAATCTTTTCTGATTTTTCAAAATGTACAGATCAAATTGTACGTTACATTAATGAAGACGAGTTTTTTCTGAATCTTGAGAATGATCGAATTTTATATATACTTAGCATATGCACAGCATATATTCTGTCAGCGCTTATCACAATAATGATGTTTGAAAGTTGAATAATTTATGTATGTACATTTGCATTTGACTTCTTGCACGTCATGTTCAATAAGAAAATGAAAATATTTCAAATTTATTTGAGCATTATGTGATGAAATTGTGCATGTCGTATGTTAAGATTTAATCTCGCTTGAAAGAGAACAGTCAATATATAGTTGTTGCTACTTAGCATATGTCTAGCACATGTGATTCTTATACTTACTGTATTTCTTTGAAACATGATGAATCTTCGCTTCTTGCAAACATGAGTGTTTAGATGTGAATGAAAACATTGATTATCATGCTTCTGAAAATGAGATGCATAAGCATTATATCAGCTAACATATTGTTAACATATCTACAGCATATGCTGAATGTACATATCTTTCTGTATGTTGCAAAATTCTCTCGTCAATCAATGCACTAAAGAAAGAACAACTGAAATGTCATCACAATTGATTAATGTTTTCAATCTTAATCTTGTCATATGCTTTGCATAAGCAAAGTATATTCATATGAGCATACTTGTAATGACGAATCTCAGAACATTTATACAATTGATGAAATGCTTTTGCGTGTTTCACATCATCTTCTTTGACTAGAAACTTTAATGCAATCTTGTTAAATTTATTCACTTAGTTGAAGAAGAACTGAATCTAAACATTTCATGTAACGTAGTTATGCAAAGCATATGTGTTGTTTATCTTTGACATATGTCAAGCAAATGCATTGTGCATTGCTGATTTATCTTCTTCATTAATTTCAGTGATTAAATGAATGAAGTGAAGAATTTTCTTTTCATCAATTGCAAAATAAGAGAGTATATTCAAGTGATTCACTATCTTTGAAATAACAACTTTTTTTCGATTGTTTGAACAAATGACAAAGTCATTGATATTGAGATCTTTCTACATATGCTCAGCACATGCATCAAACATGCAAATCATAAACTCAACTTGTGACATGCTCATTCACAAGCTTTCGCTTACGTTTTCTTCATCAGATCAATCAACAACGAGATTTATCTGTATGAGATGCTGACTACGAATCTTTTGCAAGCTATGCTTGTCAGAAGAGCTGAACAATCTCATCAACATCAACAGAGCAGTAACAGTGCTTTACTCACATATTGAGCTCACACACAGTCGAAAAGCGAGACAACAACAACGCGATCGTTGACGCGTTGAAGCTTGCATACACACAGAAGAACAGCAATGTCTTTGCATACATGCTGCAATTCATATACAACATATACACATATATTGCAAAGGCACGACTCAGTCTTTGCACATATACAGACAGACGTGATGCAGTAAATCGATTGATTTTTCGCATTTTCAGATCGATTTACATGCAGCGCAATCATACACAGAGCAGTAACAGCGCTTTATTCACACGTTGAGCTCATATACAACATACACACATATATTGCGAAGGCATGATTCAACTTTTGTGCATCTACACGTCTACGTGATGCAGTAAATCGATTGATTTTTCGCTTTATCAGATCGATGTACATGCATTGCAATCACATACACTGCAAAGACATAACATAGTCTTTGCTCATATACACAGAATGACAGCAACGTCTTTGCGCACGCGCTGCAACTAATATACGACATTCACACAGTCATTGCGAAGGCACGACTCAGCTTTTGCACACATACACGTCTGTGCGACGCAGTAAATCAATTGATTTCGATTTTCTGATCGATTTACATGCATTGCAAATACATACACTGCGAAAACACGACACAGTCTTTGCTCACATACACAGAACGACAGCAACGTCTTTGCGCACACACTGCAACTTATATACATCACACACACATACATTGCGAAGACACGACTCAGCTTTTGCGCATCTACACGCTCATGAGATGCAGTAAATCGATCGATTTTTCGCATTATCAGATCGATTTACATGCATCGCAATCACATACACTGCAAAGACATGACACAGTCTTTGATCATATACACAGAACGACAGCAACGTCTTTGCGCACGCGCTGCAACTCATATACATCACACACATATACATTGCGAAGACACGACTCAGCTTTTGCACATCTACACGCTTGTGTGATGCAGTAAATCAATTGATTTCGATTTTCTGATCGATTTACATGCATTGCAAATACATACACTGCGAAAACACGACACAGTCTTTGCTCACATACACAGAACGACAGCAACGTCTTTGCGCACACACTGCAACTCATATACATCACACACACATACATTGCGAAGACACGACTCAGCTTTTGTGCATCTACACACTCATGTGATGCAGTAAATCGATCGGTTTTTCGCTTTAGCAGATCAATGTACATGCATCACAATCACATACACTGCAAAGACATGACACAGTCTTTGCTCATATACACAGAACGACAGCAACGTCTTTGCATACGCGCTGCAACTAATATATGACATTCACACAGTCACTGCGAAGGCACGACTCAGCTTTTGCGCACATACACATCTGTGCGACGCAGTAAATCGATCAATTTCGATTTTCTGATCGATTTACATGCGTCGCAAATACATACACTGCAAAGACATGACACAGTCTTTGCTCATATACACAGAACGACAGCAACATCTTTGCGCACACACTGCAACTAATATACGACAATCACACAGTCATTGCAAAGGCACGACTCAGCTTTTGCGCACATAAACATCTGTGTGACGCAGTAAATTGATTGATTTCGATTTTCTGATCGATTTACATGCGTCGTAAATACATAGATCAAAGCTCATTTAGTTCATTCAGCTGAGTGATCATACAGCGAACTCGAAAGCTCACGTCGAAGTGATCAGCTTTTCTCTACATAAATCAAAGCTCATCTAGCTCGCTTAGCTTGATGATCATACAGACAAGTTGAAAGTTCACGTTGAAGTGATCAGCTTTCACAATTTTGAGTTGTCTATGTGATCACTTGATCATATAAACAGTTCACGCGCTCGTATGCGCACTCTATCGATGTGACTGTTCAATAAAAAGATATACAGCAGCGATTATGACTAGGTTACATGTAATTTAGCATACACACAGCGTCTAGATAGTGTCATAGTCATAGACTGCATGCACTTAATGAAGAAGTAAATAAAAAATCTTCATCAGATCTTTCTTCTGTCTCTTCTTCTTCATTCTTGTCGTTCTGCTCGTGATTTGCACTATCACTTTTCTTATCGTCTTCAATATTTGCATTGAAAGAATCTTGAGCGAGCTGAGCTTTCTTCTTAGTATATGCGTGACATATGCGAAGTGCGACACTCATCTTCAAATTATGTAATCAGCTCGTTATCTCATTCGCTCGATTTTCAGCGTCGATGCTTTCATCGTTCATCGATGTTTCTTTGTGCTCAGTTGATGCTGCGCATATGCATCGAAGAGACTTTGATGATCAGATGTGAATTTTATTGTGGTCTCGCTTAATGCTCTTGACATATGCTTTGCATAGAGTTCGAAGCTTTTTCAACTCGACGTCAGATCTTGAATGTGCGAGGCATATGTCAATTTTAAAGTTCAATTCGACGTCAAGAATTTTTTTCGATCTCGGCTCAACTTTTTCAACCTCTCGACCAGCTGTATTCTCGGTTTGATCTACTACGTCTGAGATTCTGAGGTAATTTCAGACATAGTAGTTGAAACTTACGTAGTAAGCAAGACGACTAACTCAAAGAAACTTAGTAGTCATTGCTTATCTCGAAAGGTGTAGCGCACCTAGTCTCTTCGGGGCTAGATTTCATCTACTTCGTCTGAGGTTCTGAGGCAAAGCTCGATCAAGATTGACAGGTAGCTGAGTTAGCAAAAATTTGCTATATATACATCTTAATCGCCGGTCTTGTTAAGGTGGCATGGTGTAATGGTAGCACGTAACGTTGTGGTTGCAAATCTCACGCCGAATGAGTGTTCGATTCACTTGAGTCCGTTCCGATCCCGGTTCGATTCCGGGTGCCGCCAGTTTTTTCCCAATTATCTTAATTCCTATCAGGAATGGTAAGATGCGAAAATTTTGAGTTGATTAATTTTGAACAATTACAAATTAATTATGGACGATAGGTAGACAGTTGCCAAACTTTACAACTAGTAAATACATTTTCATCTCAGCGTCCTAGAGCTGGCTTTTGAGGAGAAGTGGCGGCCAAGGGATAAACCACACCATCATGAGAGCCATCCATCGAGCCCTTACCTTCAAACATGTTCAACGTATCGCTCTGTTATCGATTTTCCTATAAGAGACTTGTGACGAATCATTCTGTATTGCAGATTCCACAGCGGCATGCCAACAGAGCACTAAGGGAGATATGCAAGCCGTTGCCGAGATCTGGCATTCCACAGTGTCGTCGCGCTCTCATTCCACATCTTCCCATATTTTTGGACGCGCTCATTTCGAGCAGCTTTATTGATCCGATTCCACCCAAGTGAAACTCGGGGGGGAGCCAAAACCATGCTCCCCGTTATCATGAAGTCTTGGTTGGGAGTATCAACTTTTGCCGCAATCTATCTTGTCGAAGCCGTCGCCGGAGCAGTAAGCACAGTGCGAATAGGTACAGGGCCGTGTGTACCGAGTGTAACACCTGTCTCTAATCCAACCGTATCCGATGCTTCTGGCACTAGCAGTAGCTTACAAAGCCCGTAAGTATTCGTTCCTGGTCTCACAGGCTTCTTGTTGTGCTTGGGCTGACTTATTAAGCCTACCGAGTGCCAATGCGCAAAAGTTGTTCTTCATGGTGACGCCTGATAGTTCTCTTGCTCCGCGCCGTCGAAGCAGCAGGACGTTGTACCTAGGCCCGAATGGCCAGGAGACACCGTTGTGCGAGCAAGCGGCGATGTTCATATTGCAGAGCTATCAGCTGAAAACTAATGGCTTCCTTGTTTCGACTTCTTTGGATGAGGCCACGGCAAATTTCGCAATATCGGCCCAGCAGGGCTCAATAACCACGGACTTCTCCGTGACTGCGGGCTACCTCTTGTGGAGTAACGTTGCTTTTAGTAATGGATCTGCGTCTTTCTGCGTCTTGGATAACACCGTCAGTGCTGTCTTCCGGGGGCCAGCGCCCAGTGGCTGCTCTCCAGTGTTGTTGCTTGCAACTTTTGGGGGTAATTAGCATTCTACTAGGAGAAGGTCTGAAACTGATATCAGTAGACTTTGCCTGCCCGAAAGCTCTGAACTCGTCAAAATTGTCGTCCACGTCGGCTCTTTCCACAGCTGTGCCTATTTCGCCTCCTGAAGATACTTCCACTGTGACAACACCTGATAGTTCCTCGCTCCCAAGCTTATCACCATCTAGCTCGAGTACAGCGTCCACGTTAGCTGCCACATCGCCAGTGACCTCTCTGAGTAGCTTCACCACGCCCAGCTCTGGATCTCCTGTCTACACACCTGCGTCGGTTCCAACCGCAACTCCTTCATCCCAGGTAGCGGACGGCTCCAGTGTAGCTGACACGAGCTCTTCTGTCGACCCATCCGCATCCGATTCAACCGCAACGTCTTCATCCCAGGTACCGGATAGCTCCAGTGTAACCGACTCGAGCTCCTCCGACTACACATTTGCATCGGATACAACCACAGCTCCATCCCAGGATTCGAGTATCTCCAGTGTCACCGATATGAGCTCTTCCCTTTCCATGATATCGTCCTCTTTGTCCGTCGTAGAAGGCAATAGTACAAGCCCATCACTGACCCCCAGTTTCAGTACCCCGATAACAGTGTCAAGTACGGTATCTTCTCCGTCTAATTTTACGCCGCTTTCTTCCTCAGTCACGCCAGTGACGTTGAGTAGCTCACAAAGCTCTTCAATGCAGCCGTCAAGCACAATCACGGGAAACATCAGACTTTCTCAACCGACCCCAATAGTTTCCAATGCATCGAGTCCCGACGAGTACGATGATTATTCCCAATCTGTTTCACTTGCTCCATACCAATTTCAACTCCAGTTTTTCAGCACCATCAGCTCCTACTTCACCGTCACGACGAATGGGGTAAGTCAGGAGCGTACTCCTTCTCTGGCGGCCTGGCTGATGATTTCGTCAATAGGTATTTTCTCTCGGTAATGAAACATTAGGCAGGTACTTCGACAACACCGCATTATATGCGAATGATCTTCCTTCAGGGACAGCCTTTCCATTCTGGGAAGATCTACTCGCGAGTAACTCTGCACAGCAAGGAATCTATTACCAAATCGATAACTATGGCATGAATGTGCAGCTTTCCGTAGAGTATATACTCATGAACTATGGAGATCTCGGCACCAGTCAGCCGAACCTCTATCACTTCATCCTCACTTATGATTCAGACGCTCCTGCGCTCTTCTCGATCTATTACTTCACCGCCGGGGACGGAGGTGCAAATGCGACCATTGGCGTTCAAGGGCTAGATTCGTCTAGTAGTAAGTAGCCCCTCCATTCTGGACGGGCTCTCCGTTGACCCTGTTGGTAGATCAACGATTCGCGCAGTATGATTACGATCAGCAGGGAAGTGTGGCCGCGGGGACTCGTCTCAACTTCTTCACCAACTCTAATACGGCGCCGAACGGCAGCTACTTGTCGCGTACTTTCACACCCAGTTGCTATCCACCTGGGACTTGGCCAGCTGGTGTATGTCAGAGACAATCCGAGTCTGGGCCTGTCACAGTGATGCCCCCCGGAGATGGAATCTAGCCCGTCTTGTTCGGATGTTACCTGCTTCTTTTGATCGTATTGCCGGATGAAGCTACATTAATACCGGATAGAGCAGCACAAGAATGACGGTATTGAATGAGTCGCCACAATAGGTATGTCGTATTTGCTGCCAGAATATGAAGAAAGTCCAGAGGCTGGGATGTTAATGGGGTAATCAATGGGGTAATCCATAGGGTCCAGAGGATAGGTAGCTTCTTACGAAATAGCTTGATTGAGTTGAGAACAATATCCAGTACATCAAAGAAGATGCTAGCCAACGAAAAGGTGTCGAGTTTTCCTGCACTAATCAAGACGCCGTAGATAAGCTTACTCCAAGATTAATGTGCCAAGGCTGCCAGATTAACTGTTAGCTTCATGAGACCTGGAATCCGCTCCTACAACTTACAAGTAAGTACTCGTACCTCCGTACAGTACTAAGGTACGGCTTCTTCCTCTGGGTACTTCTTCTTTTCCCGCAATACACTAAGTGGCAATCGGATTGTGTACATGTCCATCGTGCAATCATCGTAGCGATCCACTTCAACAAGCCAAATCGACTTGCACTATTAGGTGCACAATGTTCTCAGCAAGACTGCCAGTTCTTTAAGAATATCCAGTAGTCCCTTGTGGCATGGTACTTCATATTATGTACCCCGTTTAGCCACTTGGGACAAGAACGCTACCAGGCCTACCCAACATAGAAGCATTGAAGATAACAAAAGTTAAGGAGGTGAAAGGAAGAGCTTTGAATGACGAATGATAAGTGACGTACTTGGCCTAAAGGCTAAGGTAAGTCGAGTCAATGGAGAGAGTGAAGCAAAAGACAAAGAATGTCTTTGCAGACGCTCAGGTCCCCACCGAGCTAAAGTACAGTAGTCGCCGTCATAGGGCTGAGAACGGAGCTCCAACCTGCTTGCCTACCTACCTACATATCAACATATCCTTCAATCTCCGCAATCTCTCTTTCGCCATTTACCCGAATCCGCGCGTTGAACAGCCATCAAGACAAGACTCGTCGTCCCAGTTGTTTGCACTTACCTCTGAACCATCGAATTCCAGTGGGGCTCGGTGATCATCCAAAGCTGGAGATACAGCTCATTCGGCCTTTCTTCTACCTCCCGCGCAAGCTCACAGATCATACTAATTACTAGTAATGTAACCCCATTTTCAAGAGAATCGCAACTAGCCCAGATGTTGCCCACATTTCGTGTCCGCGACTTGCGGCGCCCCAGAAGTCCAGGCAGCGGCCGTCCTTTGATGGCCGGTCCCCAGAAGTCAATTTACGATGGGACCGTTCGCATCAGTGCACCAGAATACGACACTACACTCTCAGATCATCCGGAAGCGACCTTGAAATATGTTGATGAGGATGACGGGGACATTATCACGGTAGGTTCTTCATCGTACTTAGCAATGCTCTCCTTTAACACCTGAACCCAGGTTGGTTCGTCGCTGGAGCTTGCTCAACGGCTCGGAGAACCAGTAGTATCATCCAAATTGAAATCACATTATAAATCGGTTGCCGAGCCCCTCCGTCCTGCTGGATCCGAGCATTCCGTGAACTCATCAATTCATACGTTTGATATTTATTGCCAGGGAAACTCTCTAAAGGTCTGGCAGGAGATAGAACAGAGAAGCAAGCAGATGGATGTTGGGAAGGTCACCCTCGAAGAAATCAGAGGTCTGGAAAGTGGAAAACTCGCGGGATTGGACACGCAGCTATCACTTCCCTTACATGAGTGTGAGCGAGCGGCTTTGGTGACGACGCCATTTGTGCGTACCGAGTATGGAAAGTCTACTACAAATAGCCAGCCTTGTGGGCAGTCGTTACGTTTCGTACGTGATCTTGAGCGCTCAGCTTTCACCATGACGCCGTTCGAGTGCACCAACTATGCAGAGCCAGCTACACAGAACCAGTCTTGCAAGCAGCCATCGCTACTGCAAGTCTTTGAAGCCGAGCTAGCGGGGATTTCGAAGAACCAGAAAGGTCTGAATGACACCAAGCAGGCTTCCGCGGGCCAGCCAAGCTCGGCTTCCCCTCGCTTGCGAGATGTTATGGAGCTACCGGGCTCCAGCTGCGGTTATGCATCCGTGAAGAAGCCAGGAGATCCTGATTCCCGTCCGGTCAAGTCTTTCGTCAACGGAATGGTCCCGCTATCTTTAGCGCCTCCGAACGATGATTCAGCTATTACGTCGCCACCACTACAACCTACACCAACTCTCGACATAGGTCTTCGGACAGCGCTCAACAGCTTCGGTACATGCGTGCACAATATCGCAGATGTCGTTCAGAACGCTTCGACTACTTCGCAGGGTGCAGCAGAGAGCACCAAAGCAGTAGAATCCCAATTGTTCAACGATGCAGTCCAAGGTCTTCGCGGAGCAGCAGAGGCCATTGCTGCACTTGGCCAGATTTTCCTTGAGAAGAATTTGGCAGGCGTCGTGAAAGCTGTCGTACAGGGTCCACCTCAAACCACCAGATCACCGACGAACGACAAGAGTCAACCCTGCGCTGTCATGTTATGGCCCGTAAGTGAAGACCGTGATCGGACCCACAAGTGTGATCTTCATAACAGGCTAACCCGTGTAGATGCCAGATATCGCAGACTTGGTGCGAAACGCTAAAGTTGCGTCCGATATTGAAGATATGCTGCGCTTGAGTATAAAGGATACTGTCAAAATCCTCGTATCGCCAGAAAAGGACTGGGGTTCTCGCATGGTCTTCATTAAAGTTGAAAGCGAAGAGGTTGCTATACGCGTCTGCAGTAAGCAACTTGGTCGACCTGGCTTGGGGTAATTTTCTTAACAAACTATTTAGGACATATGAGCTGCCGCCCGTACCATGGTAGATGTCTTAATGCCGCGATTGTCTCCACTCCTGCCAATGGTGGCAGTGACGTGGCGATTCTGAAAACTAAAGTTTCAGATATCCTTCCGTCACGGACCTACCCTTTTCCGCGTGATAACGCAAACGAAGTATCAAAACCGACTAAAGCTGAAGCTAAAGATACAGAAGTAGCATCACAGGAAAACCCGGAACTAAATACCGCGCTCGAAAGCCAGGGAAACACGGGGAATGGCAATCCTGATCGACTAAACATTCCGAATAAACACCCTACCTCTCCTCTTGAATCATTATCGACGTCTCAGTCTTGCGGTCCTGAATCTATGATGAGCAAACACCAAACTCGGATTTGCGAATCCCGCTTACGATGTAGTCCAATTGCTCAATGCTACCGGGAATCTTTCCCCCTTGATCATGAACGAAGCAGATCACCATCCCGAGAGAACTCGGACGGGGATCTTCCCCTACGGCGCGGTTCTCCTTACCGACCTCGATTCCATAGGCCCGGGCCCATTCATCTTCCCCAGGATGAGGTTGAGGTATCCAATACAGATTGTGCACTTCCACTCTCGTCAGACGATCATGATTACAAGGACGCCTTCTCTCCTTACTCCAAAGAGTGGTCTGCAAGGTTCTCCAATCGAGCTGCTCGAGACAATCATATATCGGACCCTGTGGGCGCCTGGCATATGGCTGAGAAATTGGGAATTAGGACCAATACACTCAGTGGCATACCGAAATCAGCTTTTAGCCCGTCTCGCCTTCCTCAAGCACAAAATCACGCCCAGGATTCTCCACGAATGTCACCCTATGCCAACCCAGTAACCCCGGGCATGTTCATGAAAACCCGCACATCAAGAGGCAGGTCTGGGATGAATACTTACATTCGACGATATCCTATTAATGAGCCCATATTTGAGCCGTCAAATAATTTCATGCCTCTTAAAGACAAGCCAGGAGATCATCGTCTACCGGTATTCGCACCTAACTCTGAGACGGAATGTCAAACGACCTGCGACAGGGAAACAGGATCTTCTCCTGGCTACCAGGGAGGATTACCTTCACTAACCGCACCCGAAATACAAGAAATACAGAAGTGCAATGGTGGCTCTCAGCAAAACGCTCTTGTCGTAACGCCAAGCGGTGCCACCCATAGCTCTCCAATTATCGAGGCACCGATTCGGAGTACGAGCTCAACCCCAACAGCGAGTCGCTTCCCAACTTTAGAGCAATTTGAGGGAGGGAGCTTTACTGGTTTATCTAATTTCCCACCTCTACCAAGCATGGAGCCCTTGATTCCGCAGCGCACATGCCACAAGGTTGAAGTTCGGAAACCGCAAAAGGTGGACGAAATAGTTTTCCCGTTCGTTCAAGCTGTTGAATCCGCGATATTCAATGGCTGTTCTCCAAGCTTGGGTCGACGCCCTACCTCATCTGACACCAACGAATCGTCTGGAGACTTCTTTTACCGTATGACAGGTCTGACCGAGGAGGCGGCTAGACTGGTCGAACTCCGATCGAATTTGGTACGCTGCGAAGGCCTTTCTGATGGTGTCCAACATCACGCTGTCGAGGGCATCAAACGACATGCGACTGTAGCAGGCTCTACCAACTCTTATGTTGCAAAATCCCGCCGACCCTATTCCCAGAATTTCAGTGGCAACGGTAGACTGCCATGGGAGACTTTTCTTAATAACGATACAAGTGTACTTACGGGTGGCTCGAGCTATCAGGATTCATCTGGCATCAATAGTCACCCTAGTACGTCAGTTACCCACAAGATGGGTAAGGCCACTGCACCTAGTCCTGTGGGAGCTGTAGCCGTAGTATCAAAGGAGATTTTTTCAGGCGAACACAACGATTCTTCTACGGTCGCGAAGGTTCAGGACTGTGTGGAGAAGCTTAAAGATCTTGGCTTTGGTGGAGATAGCGACGGTGGTGTTAAACGATTGGTGGTGTACGCTCAGGCTGCTGAAGGCAACCTCAGCGACGCCATCGATATGATTGATGAGGAGCAACGGGCATATCACGCGTGGTCATATTGATGAGGAGAAATGGGCATATCAGGAGTAGTTACAGTGACGGCGTTCAGCCGAGGGAAGACGAGATATTGGACGCATACTCACGGTTTGAATCTACTAAACCCAGATTTTTGAGGGCAACTCAAATTCTGTCATCGATACGAGAGGTCGTATCTATCGAGTAGTGGCTGCAGTTGATCATCTAATTTTGTACATGCCTTAACATTGTTAGATCGACAAAGCGAATCTGAACTGGAAGCCTTCACACATTAATTACCCTTTTTGTATCTGATGATGATCTAGCAGACGCCCTTCGAGTCTTAAGTGATTGTTAGCAGCAGCACTTACTAGATATATATGCTTGATCCATTCTTTCCAAGTACCTTTCCTGTCTACTGTGTCCTAAGACTCCAAGAATCGAAGGAACACCATGACGAGCGCCAAGGGCAACAATTCGCATGGTCGTCTTTATCAAAAGCATGATATCTATACTCCCTTCTTAAGAGCTCTTGGGTTTTGCAATTTGACAGAAGGTGGTTTATAGAAGCTGGTTTGCCTTTCCTACTCGGTTGTTCTTTGGTTTGATACAGCTTCCGACTTCTTCCGGTTGAAAATGTTCTCTCGTCAGGCTAAGGGTTTCGTGTTGACAGGATTCATCAAGAATCTTGCAAGTTATATGTTGCGCAACCTTAAACCTAGCCAAAGAACAGCAACACTATATTCTTCTCGGTCTTCATTTCAAGCTCCTTTCCTCTTTCACTGCAGCGATCTCTATACCATCAACTGCTCTACACCGAGACATCCCTTGGCGCCCCGTTTTTCCATTCCTCTCCTCTCTTCCTAGAAAGTAACGCCCAACTTTACGTTACTTGTATTTCCCCCAGCGGCAATCGTGCCCTAGTATCGACTGGAAAGTGCTTAAGGTATGTATTATATACGACGTCATCTATAGCCTCCAACGCCGCATGAAGAGCATGCTTGATAGATTCATCGCTCTTGTAAGTTCAGGTTGAAGAAGTCGTAAAGGAAAGAGAGGGTGGTCAATGAAGTCAAGGATCACAAGATAGCATGATCACGTGATAGAGAGTAATCGACAATGAAGACAAGGTAGATACATCTGGACATTTCTATTGGGGCTCTTTGAGAATCAATAGACAAAGCACCTAAAGTAGAGTTGACGTGTATCCTTTCTGTTTGCAGTTCCATCAGCCTGGGCCAGTGCAAGACAGGCATGAGCGCAGAATTGAATTCCTCTTCCTGATGCGTATTTGAAACAAGATAATGCGGCTATGAGATCCGGTTCACAGTGTGATGCGGCTTTGCGACTCGCAATCACATTTGGCAATGACCGACTTCTTTGCTACACAACCGACACATCGCACCTTTCATAAAGAAATTCAACTCCTCAACATCACTTCTTGCATGTGAATCAGTCGAGCGCTGACGACTCATTTCTTTGTAGCCATTGCTTGGCGTACTGACTTTGACCATCATCCGCTTTCTGTATTATTGCTCAAGAATTACGTTCCAAGTAAGTGATCGACTACGGCCATGTCGACACCGACTTTAATCAACCTCCCTCCTCCTCCTTCTGATCCAGTGACACCTCTAGACTTTGGACCGTAAGTTCTATGTCCCATACCTATGACACATCACCAGGTTTGACTTGCTGGACACATGAAGTAACATATAAAAGGGGTACACCTAATTCGGGCACCACGTCTCTTTCAGCTCTCTCCACCACTGCAATCAAGGACGGTCACCAAGGGCACGCCCCGCCGCACACGCACAACCATACAGCATCCTCTGCTTCCACGTCTTCAACCAACACTTTGGATGCTGAGCGGGCCGATCGCATTTCACGTCTTGCCGGCCTTGAGCGAGTGGCTACTGTCCGCGGTGCTCAAGCGTATCTAGCCGCTGGAGCCCAGGCAAACCAGCAGCAACACCAGTATCCTGGCTACTTTGATAATGCCGGAAATCCGTTGGGCAAAGAGAGAAGTACAGTCGGCAGTGCGTCTGCAACGGGGAGCCTGGGAGGGGGAACTACGTGGGCCAGTGGCAGCGATGTATATGATGCGGACAAGATGAGTGAAGACCAAGATGACGAAGTGAGTAGTGCGGGGCTAAGTGACGAGGGAAACGCAAGCCTGGTGGGTTTCGGAGAGGGCGCGAGTAGTACAATCAGCGGCCCTGTCTCGAGCTCGGGACGCGTGGCAGCAGGCTCAAAAATTGCAGGTGGACCGGGCAGCTCGGCGGCCACAAAACAGAGTCATCGAGACTCAGGCAGTCCTATGCAGGGGGTCCTGGAGGACAACCCTCAAACACCGAGTGGATTATCTTACGACGGAGATGAATTCGACACTACTACTCACAATGAGACTTATCGGCCAAGAGATGCGAGTTTGACTACGCAGCAGCGGGCGGAAGATTTTATGAGGGCAAGGCTAGGAAATGAAGCACGGAGGCCCCTCGGCAATCCCCAACAGGGGAATGCGCTCGGAAAACTTCACTTCGAAGAGAAGTAGAATTTTGAGTCGCTTGGACTGTGTCTGGGTTTCACAAGAGGCGTTGACTTGCTCTCAGCTTAAGGCTTGCTCTATGTCCGATTGTCCATTGTTTGGGGTTAGGCATCATGTACTGGGTCGATGCCACTACCCAAGGGGATACTTATGAAGCTATTTCTCTAGGATTGTGCTTTTAGAACTATGTATGTAAGATAGGTACCAAACCTTTCTCTACCCTCGATATGGTGTCATAGTGCATGAAGCCCTAAGGTTCGAGTACCTTAGGTACCTTAACCAACCCTGGATCGTCGCCTTAAGTCCCCGGCTTGGCACCTCTCGCTTAAAAACCGTTGCCAAAAGTGCGAACCATCATCTTAGAACACCGCCTTCCTTTGTCCTTTGTCCTCCGTTCCCGGGCTCCCCGCCAGCTTCGACACGACTTGCGGCCCTGCTTGTTGTCCTGAACAAGTTGCCCTCATTGCCTTGAGTAACTGCGCATACGTTCTTGAAGTTTTGCCCGATAGTCACCACGTCTATCATCAAGCTTGAGATACCCGCGAGGCACCCCGAGAATACTGCCTTTTACTCGAAACAATTCGTTGCGTTGAAATACCTGTGGCTTTTACTAGTCATGGCGGTTCCCACGCAATTCGCATGTAAGTCCAACCTTACTTCCAAGCGGCCTTTACGGTACTCGGATACTGGAAGCAAAAGTTAATGGCACCACTGCACTCTAGATCGGACTTTGAAAGAAATTGGCATTGTCGGTGCTGCTCCGGTTTACGAGCCTTTGCCCGGTTTTCAGAAGTTAGTGTTATATATCCCATCACTACAGTTCGCGGTCATGATCGAAGAGTGTGCGCTAATCGGTGTCAAAGGCCCGAAGGTAATCTGAGATGCTGTGTCTACTCCCCCTGCGGACGCTACTTTGCTTGGGCATCACCGGAAAGGTAAATGGAATGTGCGGTTTTCCCGGACGATGGCAGCTAATTGTTGCAGAGTCACGGTCGTTGATGCCTCTCTGGGTCACATGATAACTTTCTTACCCGCTGAAAACGTCTATGAATTAGGCTTCTCCCCTCTTGGCACCTTCATCATCACTTGGCAGCGACCGTCGAAAGACGAGAATGGTGACGCAGTCAAGAACCTAAAGGTCTGGAGGGTCGTTGAAGAAGATGAAGCAGACACCGGCGAGGACGAGCACAATGTCGTCGGCCGCTTTGTTCAAAAGTCCCAAACGGGGTGGAATCTTCAATACACGTATGATGAACGTTACTGCGCTAGGGTTGTCACGAATGAGATTCAACTTTATCAAAGCCATGATCTCGGTACGGTTTGGAACAAGCTACGGGTCGAGGGTGTAGCAGACTTTGCGGTGTCGCCTGGAGAAAACCATTCAATTGCTGTTTTCGTTCCAGAGCGTAAAGTAAGGCCATCCTTACATTTCTGCTGCAGAGCGACTACTGATGCCCTCCAAAGGGCCTACCGGCTGCTGTCAAGGTATTCAATGTGCCAAACTTCGATGTCGCTGTCTCGCAAAAGAACTTCTTTAAGGGGGATAAAGTTCAGCTAAAATGGAATATTGAGGGCACCAGTCTAATCGTGCTCGCTCAAACTGAGGTGGACAAGTCTGGTAAGAGCTATTATGGGGAGACAACTTTGTATCTTCTAAGTGCTAACGGCGGATTCGATTCGAGGATTGATTTAGGTGAGCTCACCAAGCATTGCTTTAGACCTCGTATAAACTATACTAAACCATCCCTAGACAAGGAGGGTCCTATTCACGATGTAAGCTGGTCACCAAATTCGAAAGAGTTTGGAGTCGTATACGGCTACATGCCAGCCAAGACGACTTTGTTCAACACCCGGGCCGTTGCCACGCACAATTTTGCTCTTGGACCACGGAACACCATTTTGTTCTCACCACACGGGCGGTTCGTGCTTACAGCCGGCTTTGGTAATTTGGCGGGTCAGATGGATGTTTATGACCTCGAGAAAGACCATCACAAGATATGCACCGTTGAAGCCAGCAATGCCAGCGTCTGCGAGTGGAGTCCAGACGGAAAGCATATTCTGACAGCAACAACAAGCCCTCGGCTGCGAGTAGATAATAGTGTAAGGATTTGGCATGTTGGAGGAGGACTGATGTACAACCAAGAAATGCAAGAGCTCTACCATGTTACCTGGAGGCCCCAATCAACAACAGCACATCCTCTGGATAATCCGCTACATCCCATACCTACTCCGCATTCATCCGTGTTAGCCTATCTGGGCACAGTCAAAACCCCTTCCAAACCTGCCGGAGCATATCGACCGCCTGGCGCTCGCGGTCAGGTCACTCCATTGGCGTTCAAGCGGGAGGACGAAGGGGGAGCAGCATATGTCAGCAATGGGGGGTTATCACTAGCGACAGGGTTCAACGGGTTTGGCAAGCCTCGAAAACGGGAGGTTCCTGGTGCGGAAGCTGCTTCCGAAGAGAGCGGAGCTGTGCCCCTGGTCTTCGCTGCTGATGGCGATGAGAATTTGTCGAAGGCGGCACTGAAGAACAAGAAAAAGCGAGAGGCAAAGAAGGCCAAAGAGGCGACTGATAAAGCCGCAGGACTTAACCCACCCGCTGATGGTGCCGCCCCTGTGACTACGCCGAGCGCCAACAAAAGTCCCGAAAGCAGAAACAGAGGATCGCACGAGAGAAATAGATCAAAGGGGAACTTGGAGACGCGCCCACGATCACAGCACGGGAAACGTGAACAAGCGCACCGTGAGCAATGTCACCCTATCCCACGGCATGCACACACTTCGACTGCGGCTGTCAATGGTAGCCAAGCGTCAGCCGCGGCCCCGGATCTCACAGTCACGTCACCAGATAGCGGGGGAAGTCCGCAAGACAAGAAGATCCGGGCGTTAACGAAGAAGTTGCGCGCCATAGACGACCTGAAGATGAGACGGGCAGGAGGTGAAAAGTTGGAGGGAACACAGATAAAGAAGATGGACACGGAGGATGGGGTGAGGAGAGAGCTAGAGTCCTTGGGGTGGACTGACTGATCAGAATGTCGGTGACTCTCTACCTACGATCTTTGGTGGGGAATGGGATGTCTCTTAAACATCACGAACATTGACTGGATGTAAAATTCGGTAGGCTTCATATAAGGTTGAGTTCTCCCGGGACACATAGCAGTAAGATGCTTGCAAAGCTTCGTGAAGGAGCCAGATCTAGCGACCCCATGAGAAAAGAGCTCCTAGCAGTCTAGCAAGATCATACACATAGACTTTGATCTCTGCCAAAACTCTCAAATTATGCAATATATCCAGTCCGACTATGCCGAAAATGTAGCGGCTGCACGATTATCCGGTTCAGGACATTATAAGTAGCACTTCCTCGTCCTACCGTACGAACCCTTGCCATCCTCACAGAGAACCCGCAGCAGGTACGGTCTCGCTCCGGCAATCCCCTCGACTGCAAGTCGATTGGGACAAACAGGCGCAGCAACGCTCTCCTTCCTTCCCTTGCGAGAATACAAACCATCCCGATACGCATAGAAAGTCGTTACGGATGCATTGCGGAATAGGACGGCAGCTTTTAATGTGTCGCGGGATATACTGGGCCAGGGGGACTGGTCTTCCCAGGGCTCTACCTTGGTCCCGCGGGTTCTGACAGGAAAGCGGCGAGGTAGGAAAATGAGGGACGAGGAAGGTGAGAGGAGAAGAGGGTCAGGAGAACAATTTAGAGCGCGTGACATGGAATGGATAGCTTGGTTTGGGTATCTAGACGCTTAAACGCAAAGAGGCCGGAGAAGCAAAGTAAGTAGGCAGGTGATAATTTACAATGAAAGGAAATCGACTTTCCTCTTGGGAGTTGTGCCATTGCGATAATCGCCGCTGTGCCCGTTTGACATGCGAGATAATATTCTCTCCATGCCATCCACATCAAGTTCACCCCTCGTCAGCAGGTGCTGGTCTGTGAACTTGGATAAGGACTGAGGCGGAACGGTTGTAGCTGGTACCCAAGGTTTCCGAGGAGGGCCGGCGATGATGAGGCGATGCTCCCCAGTGACAAGGATCTCGCTCATGGCGTCTGTATCAGCCTTGGGCCTGTGATTTTGATGCAGCTTGGGAATGATGGAAATGCCGTTCCTGACTTCGCCCCCTAATTGAATATTGTTGTATTCTTGTGGTTGGCCACTGACTCCTGCGCCGAAGAGGTTGCCAGAACCTTTCGATTTGTTTTGCCAGTGAGTAAAAAGGCTTGGTATAACCGTTATGCTGTCTTCATACCACAGCAGCAATGATTCGTCATCTACTTTGCTATTCGACGAATTATGTACGATGGTAACGAACAATCCACCTCGGCTCAGCCCAACTGTTTGGGCATTGGCAGTGGTCGTTGAGCCTGAAAACAGAGCCGCTTGTCTAGCTTTTCGAGTCCCAGGCGTCATGGGCGTAAGTTTCGATGTGTTCTCCTTACGACCGCTTGAAATCTTAACTAAGCTTTTCGACACGGGGGAGCTACCAATCCAGCCGCTGATTGCAAATGCCAGAGAAATTCCTCCCAACGAAGCACTTTGGACGTCGCCGTTGACCTTTGGACCAGCATGTTCGAGATCCCAAACACCCCATTCGCCATCCGCAAGCAGCACAACAATAGCTTTACCGCCCAGAACCCATTGTGCGCACAGAATTTCCTTCCGCCTGGCGATACGGTCCAAAGAGGTCTGGAAGCCGGGGTAGAGCGAGAAAACCCATGAGCCTTGATTAGAATCAGAATGGGGTTTGCAGTTGAAAACTCGAACAGCCCCTCGGGACTCTGCAACAGTTAAAAGCGAGTGCCGTGGCGCAGGAAAAAGCGAAGGGTTGAAGTTGACAGATATAGCTGGTGATGCAAGATTTTGTATTTGCCACGGAATGATTGGTTCGCGAGTTCTACTACCGTTCCCCAGAACGTCGCCTGTAAACGGTATTCTGTAGATCAAGAGGAGACCAGAAAGATCGTCGGAATGTGACGCAAGAAGAAACTCCCAGGATTGGTCTCTATTAGCAGGTCTTGACCGGCTACGGGTTGGGGAGCGCGAGGAGTTCCGGGACTGGGTCCGAGGATTATCGCGATAAACATCCGCCACATAAACATTCTCCAAGCCTTGGACAATCTGAGATGTTAATGTAATAGAGACACCCCTTGAGATGCTCTGATAATCTGCAACACTTGGGATGACAACCATCTGCTCTCCAAAATGGCCTCTTCCCGTATGGGGAACGGTGAATCCAGTCCTCATTTCGGGTCTGGCTTTACTTTGGGGTGATGGTGGCGTGATCGGTATAGATATAATCCTTACAGTCGAATCAGAGCATGCGGTAGCTACAATAATACTGGTAGTTAACAGCTTTGGCAAAGACTCCAGCGTAGTACGGTGTAGCTCTGACGGTAAGTGCGGGAATGAAAGATGCAGGACTTCAACCCCAAGTGAAAGATCCAGCTCCTGTATAATCGAATCGTAAGGTCTTAAGGCATCGAACTCCTCTTCTTCATCCTGGAAGATGGGATGATCAGTGTATGTCTTCGTCGGTTTTGCAGCTTCCTGCTCTTCACCGGAGTCGAGGATCATAATCTCATCATTGATTGTGCCATTGGTCTTAGGTTTCGCTTCCTGATGTCCGGGAACTTGCTTCAATGGCTTCCCACCTCTCCAAAGAATGTGAAGGCCCTGCTCGTGACCATATACGATGACACAAGAGCCATTGGGAGAAATCAAAGGATAGACTTTGGAAATGTGGACGCGGTGAGGTAACTCATAGCTGCAATCAAATCGTCAGCGTCCTCGATCGCTGTTTGAAATTGTGCAACTTACGAAGACTGAAGAAAGCCATCGATTGATATCACGGATGGTTTCATTCTGGCTTGGCTTGTATGTGTGAAGTATTTATGAAAGATGCCTAAGCGGAATACCTCAAATCTTGAAAAGTGATCATAGTATCAGGTTGGTTCTCATGGGAAAGGGCAGCTTGCGTGGCAAATACGTGAGGCCCCAGAGACTGGCGCAGATAAGGTCATGATAGCCTTTACGAGGAGATTCGCGGTACGCGCTTCTCGCGTCTAACACTAACAAGCACATAGGTTCCAATGACCATCTAAAGTATGCTAACGCTGTAATGAGAGAATCTGGTTCAATACAAGGTGATAGAAGAGAGGGGAAGAGCGAGTGGTCATGGCTTCGGTGACTTCGCTGGGCCTCCACTATCCATCAGCTATACCATTCCTAGTCGCCGAAGGCATTCTTCCCCCAGAACCTGCTGAGCACCTATACACATGGCAAACCATACACGGAGGCGGGCCAGAAAAGGATGGAGAGGGAGAAGAGCTGGTCACTACAGAGCATTGTGCTATCTGGTCTCGGGGGGGTGTCATTCAGAGGGTCTTTCGCTTCGAGATCGAAGGCGAGGCAATTACGCAAGCAGTCTTCGCCACATTTTCTCTCAAACCTCGAAAGAAGGCTGTTAGACAGACCACACAGTCTGCCAATGAATCCGAAAAGATAGATCTGAATGTCAGAAAATCCAGGGCGTCTGTGTCCTCAAGAAAAAAGATTCTTGGATCTTTTCTAAATTCTTCAATTCATGAGAACCACGCCTACTGTCTGTCTGGTTCCGAAACTTTTAGTAATGCGGACGCATCAGATTCTCGCGCTCTCGTTGTCATGTTAAAATCGCAAGCACATGTTTTCTTTCTGTCCGGTACAAGTCATATTGTGCATCTACCGTTCGAGGTGGATATGGTTTTTCCTTTGACGCATGGCATTCTTCTGCAACGGAAGCTACCCCAAGTGGCAGCGGTACCACCAACGCCCCAGCTGCCGTCGGCGCCGCCCAATTCCTTTGCAATGTCCGAACCAAGCTTTTCAGAAGCAGTACCCAGTTCCCAAGGCCGGAGTCAAAACAGCCTGGCGAACATGCACACATCGACAGAGTCAGACCAGCCTTTTCAGTCGTTACTAAGTGACCTCTTGCAAAGGTCGATTCATACTACAAAGACCGCACTCCCAAGAATGTTCTGCCTTACTGATCCACTTAGCGAGATGGGCATCGTAACTGCAGGAATCGTGACTAGTGGAGAGTTACTTGGTCAACACGGGGGTTTAGCAACCGACTATGTTGCCCTCGACGAGCGTGAGAGCCTTGTGTATGTATCATCAGAAGATGAGCTAGAGCATAACGAATCAACGATGTCGCCAGTGAGTCCGCTCATTTTAGCTGTGACCCGCAACCAACAAACTGGAGCCCACACTCTTTGGACCCTTGCGTATGTGAATCCTCATGCTGCGCTAAGTCCAAAAGGCCAACTTACATCAACCGCGAGCGGGAATCTGTCTCGCCGTCGCAGCTGGTATGGCCCCGGTGCAGGTACGGGCACCAACACTCCTATATCTCGAGGTACTATGGTTGGACGGGAAGGCTTTGGCGCTGTGAGGACGCGTGGCCACCCGAGTCGGGAGGGAATACTCGAACATGGCGCAACGGACAATCATGGCGATTTAATATCGCAATTAGACCCAGCCTTTGAGAATCCAGCTCTGCCTGCCAAATCTTCCCGGCGTGTGAGCTCGTTGCTCGCGCGAGCAGGCTTGTCCACAAGCCATGACGAATCAGCTTTCACTGATCTTGCAGGTGGTCATACTACAGTGATCGGTACCCGGAGAAGTACATACGGCTCTCGAATTAGCGCCGGTACTGAAATTGTAGAGGATCAACCTCGTTCTCGACCCACTAACGGACTTCGGTCAAGTTATGGTGGAATCAGCTCCTATGAATCGTCCTTCGAGGATACTATGGATGAGCTTGATAGTGCCGGCGACTTAGAGGCATTTGATAGCTCGGGCGAGAGTGAAATTGCTCAAGGATTGAGGAAGGAGATGGTTTTAAATAAAATCCAGAGTATACCAGGCGAAGGTGCAAACAATCAGCATTCTGGGATCAATAAAAGTGACTGTTTCAAGACCGAGATCTTTACATTGAGACCGCCAAGATACAGTCTCGCTGATGCCGACCAGGACTTTGGGGCCGTTTTCATGTGTCTCGTTGACCGGGCTGCTCGCACGCTCACAATTTTGCAGATTGGGCTACGAGCTCAAAGTTCTGGTAGGAGTGCAAAACGAACCCACCGACGAACAGCAGGTGGGGCTTCGAGGAATACACAGCTTCATGATTTCAGCATTGTTTGCTTGACCAATGAACGGGGCGTAATTGATGCCTGCAAAATCACGGATGGAGCCTGGTCTCGGATCCTTGTACTCAGCGAAACAGTGAATGGCACGGGTGAGCTATCACTGCGTGCTCCTTGGGGTGCCAAGCATCAAATCAAACTCCCTACTAGTCTTTGCGTTAATGACCCCTTTCAAGTAACAAATGGTGTTGCTCTACGGCAAAGGCGCGAAGGTGGATATAAGAGGGTACTTAGCAACGGACCACAAGCTCTACTGGCACTGCAGCATAGTGGAAGCAAAGGCCGGGTGGACGTCGTGGATTCAGACAGCCTTAGGCATCGTATCGAGGTGCAATTCGAGCCACATGACCCCAATGTAGGCGCAATCATCAGGATGTGCACATTGGTGCTGCCCGATTTCGAGAGAGATCGAGACTCCATACTTACTTGCTGGTGGAGCGTTATGTCATGGCTACACACTCGCCCAGGCGAAGAAATTGAAACAGAATGGACAGCTATGGTCACTGTCCTATTCTCGATGGCAGTCAACTTCATTGAGCACCGACACACCGAGGCGACCACGAGACAGAAGAAGCGAAAAGGAGGTCTTCTTAGGTCTAGCAGCGGCGCAAATACAGATCTCGAGAGCTGGGAAGCTATGATGGTTCAAGAGGGGAGTGAATGGGGAAATTCGCCTTCGTGGATGCAAGATGAAGCATGGCAGTGGACAGGGAAGCATGACAGCCCAGACGTCTGGCCAGATTCTTCCCAGTCAAAAAAACCACGATCATCCCGGACTTTCACACCCTTTACCACTGCTGCCGTACCCATGCCAAAAAAGTCTCCATACTTGCTTCATTGCATTTCACTAGCTCGAGGATTTATGAACTCACCCGGAGGCTTAGCAGCGGGTGGGCAGCATGGTTATCTTCCCACTGCTTCATCGAAGGACTCTGTTTGTCGGCAGACTGCGCTAGCTACTATAATCGTCGGTCTACATCTCTTTCGAGAGGAACTTAAATTAGACGTGCTGGCCGCGAATGTGCTCCACAAGCTTGCCCCTGTTCTCGCTCAGATTGGATCGTGGCTTGGCTGGGCCGCTTGGGGAGCATCAATTACCGGATATTATATGCTCGAGAGCTCCGATATGGAGTCCTGGTTGTTCGAAGACTCGGTCATTACCGACCTTAAAATACCGCCCGCCCCCTTCGAACCGCCTCAAATAGTGCAATTTATCGAGAATGCCAATTTGGACGCTAAGATTATCCCATTCATGTCTCTTCTAGATGTCGTAAGCTCTGCCGAAGCAGGACTCACAAGCAAAAGCACGGCAGAAGCATCAGGTCAGGTCCTAATGGAAATAACGCCAAGGACGGTAGCCATCGCCACCCTTCTCACTACGGATGCGCGAGGCTGCATGGATGCCCGAGTTGCGGAGATGGCTTCATGGGGACTAGACCTGTCTGTTCTGGAGACGCTACCAGAAAGCGTGGCCGTGTCTTTCCGAGCGGCACTTTCTCGCTGTCAAGCGCAATCATCGAAAACTTGGGATGAGAAGGTCCCAAATATTATCGGTAGAGACGACATAGCTATGCTCGAGCGTGACAACCGGACGATAAAGAGGCATGGTAGGTCGCTCACAACAACGTCTAATGAGGCCACGCGGGACGTTCATACTATCTGCAATTCAACCCTCGAAGTCGACACAATTGGCGCATATGATGGCTCGGCTGAATTAGACCGACAATCGATCACTCGAATGATATTCAAGGATGATCAGCGGTTCGCTGAAGCTGCCAAGTTGGTCCACCCATTGCACACACCCGTAGCCAGATGTACTCCTGAACCTGGTTGGTCGGACACCGATCTCCTGGAAGCACAACAAGAACTGGTAAAAACAATCGCAATACGAACTTTGTCCGTGTCACTTGGGCGAGGCTTAATCTTCTATAGCGCTCGTTTGCCGTTGTTGACAGAGAAATATCCAATTCATGGGTTTACCTTGAGCTGTGTCATGAAGCCTGCAAATACGACAGTCACAGCGGATCGAAATCAGTATACCGAGGAAAAAGTCTCCTGGGCTTTCTTCCACGCTGGTGTTGAGGCTGGCTTGAGCATCTCAAGGAACGCCAGGGGCATCGATACTTCCTGGATCCTCTTCAACAAACCTCACGAGCTCAAGAACCGCCATGCTGGATTCCTGCTTGCGTTAGGCCTCAATGGGCACTTAAGATCGATTGCTAAATGGGTAGCTTTCAAATATTTGACTCCGAAGCACACGATGACTTCAATTGGGCTCCTTTTGGGGCTTTCCGCATCCTATCTAGGTACGATGGACACTCTAATAACTCGACTTCTCTCTGTACACGTCACGCGAATGCTACCACCAGGCGCAGCTGAACTTAACCTCTCTCCTTTGACCCAAACCAGCGGTATTATGGGCATTGGGCTTCTCTATTGCAACACCCAGCATCGCCGGATGAGTGAAATCATGCTTTCAGAAATAGAGAATATGGATCAGGAAGATAACTCAAGCCCACATGATAGCCTGCGAGATGAAAGCTACAGACTTGCTGCAGGATTTGCCCTTGGCCTCATTAATCTAGGTCGAGGAAAAGACCTCAAAGGCTTGCACGACATGCACATCGTCGAGCGGCTGCTAGCTCTCGCTACTGTGACGAAGAAAGTGAACCTTGTCCATATCCTCGACAAAGCAACAGCAGCCGCTACTGTTGCTCTCGCCTTAATATTCATGAAAACCCATGACACAGCACTTGCTCAAAAGATCAATATTCCGGATACAATGCACCAGTTCGACTATGTCCGCCCTGATATATTCCTACTGCGTACTGTAGCGCGTAACCTCATTCTGTGGAACGAGATACGTGCCTCCGAAGGGTGGATGAGGATGCGATTGCCTTCCATCTACCAGCACAAGCTGAAGCTGGCCTCCGTCCGTGCTCTCATCAGCGAAGATATGCCTTTTTTAAACATTGTCGCCGGCCTTTGCTTCAGCATCGGACTCCGTTATGCCGGTACAGGTTCCCACGAAGTTCGAAACCTGTTAGCTCAATACCTCGACCAATTTATACGAATCTCCAGGCTACCGGCTCTGCACTATGATGGGAAATTCACCCGCATCACAGTTCGCAACTGTCAAGATGTAGTGTCGCTTTCTGCGGCCTGCGTTATGGCCGGCACAGGAGACCTTCACATCTTCCGCCGGCTGCGATCTCTTCACGGTAGAACAGATGTTGATATCCCCTACGGAAGCCATCTCGCTTCGCACTTCGCCATCGGCGTGCTATTCCTCGGTGGTGGCACCCACACCCTTGGCACCTCTAACATAGCAGTTGCAGCCCTCCTGTGTGCCTTCTACCCTCTCTTACCAAACACGATCCTCGACAACAAATCCCATCTCCAAGCCTTCCGCCACCTCTGGGTTCTCGCGGCGGAAGCACGCTGCTTGATTCCCCGAGATGTCGATACTCTTCGCCCTGTCTCCGTTCCCATTCTCGTCACTCTCCGCACAGGCTTAGATCTCGCAATGACAGCGCCCTGTCTCCTCCCAGAACTCAACACCGTCTCCAAAATCCAGACCCAAGACCCAGAGTACTGGCATATTACCCTCGACTTAGCCGATAACCCCGCCCATCGAGAAGCCTTCAGGCGTCACCAAAGCATCTACCTCCGCCGCCGTGCCGCCTACGACTCCCACACCTCCGTCTTCAGCGCTACCATGCAAGCCCTCAACGATGCTCAATCAGCGCTACAAATCGGCAAACAGGCTTATGAGTGGGTCTTCAGATTAGCTAGTTTCGAAGGGTTTGATCGGGCGGAGCAAGCACTTGTTCTGCCGCCGGATGTGGCAAGTGCGTTGTATAGGGGAACAAGGAGTACGGTGGTGGATGATCAGTTAGTGCTGGAGATGGGCTGTGTGGGGAGTAAGAGGAGTGAGAGGTTGTGGAATCTGAGGATTTTGATTGCGTGGATGGAGGGTTTGCAAGGGAATGGGGACAAGGGGGCGTGGTTGAGTAGGGAGGTTGTGGAGGGGTTGAGGACGAAGGTAGAGGTCAGACAGAATGAGATGCTTGGAAGATAAACAACTGAGAGTTATAGCCAGCGTGCTAGGTTTTTCGACGAGCAAGCACTGCGAGGCGTACCCAGTTTGGAGTTTGGGGCTTGAGATACCTATACCCATATTCATATATCGCTTTTACTTGATAACTATCGCATTTCGAAGTGTTTCATACCCAAAACGCTTGATCCTGATCTGTCATACGGCTACATCAGGTCTTGCAACAGTACTTTCTTTATTGACTTGAAGGTATTATTGCCTAGATTGTGTATTTGAATCTACTCTTCCCCGTTGACGCTTCTTGTATGAAGCCCCATTTCTTTGCGAGACAAGCCACGTGCTGTTCGGTTTGCCGCTCAAAAGGACGCCTAGCACGAACCCCTGGGGATAGCAGTTCTATTAGCACCATACTTGTATGGAATCTTAGTAACAATAGGCCGAGGGGAGGAAATGCTATATAAATCGCTTCCAATGGTTGGTCCCAAGTGGCGCCCCATATATCGTGAGTTTGGCAATTCGTTACAAAGTCCCGTGGTGTCAAGTTAGGATGTCAATATTGACGGATTTAGACCGGGGAAACAAGCCGAAGCCTAACTGCTATTCAAGTACATCAAGTCCGGCACTGGAGGCTTAAAAGGCCACTTTTCCCAAGCCAAGGCAAGGTTGTAAAACATCTCGGGCGTCATAACGCGGCAACGCAAATCCTCTATATTTCGGCAACCTCCCTTCCTTAAATCCTGGAGTGCAGGCACACGTGGAACAAGCGCTTCGAATGCTCCGGGTGCTAGCTGCTTGAGACCTACTGTGGGGGTTTGGTTACCGTGGGTGAAAACCCTGGCCACGATCATGTCCAAGTAGATTGCTTGCGCCGTTGTCAGAGGATATGGGTTAGGAAATCTGGGTTGGATGTCGAGAAGAGCTATATCTTTTGGTTTGTAGAAATTGTAATCTTGCGCTATGAGAGGTTCCGCTGTGCGTTGATCCCACATCAGGAGTGGAGGATTTTGGACGAATGCTTTCCTGTCATCCACGATGAATTTGAATGCCATGGAGCGGCGATTAGTCACGTTGTCTAGTCGAGTCTTCAATTCGCGAGTTCGCCGGTCAACCTCTTCGAGCTTCTCCCGTCGTTCCGCCTCGCTAAGGCCATCTTGGTAGGCATCAAGCTCAAGAGAGTCTAGCTTCTCCTGTTCACCGATCAGATGGAGTACGTCTATTTTTTCCCGTTGTTGGCTTTTTAGGTTACGCTCCATCTCCATCAATCGTACCCAATCAGGACTATGAGTACGTGGATCGTTGCGCCTTTTGTTCGTTCGGACACCCGGCGGACCTCCGATAAATTGTGACAGCTTGCCTGACTCAAAATCAGCCTTCAACTGGCGTAGTTCCTTGTGCCACTCGCGAGAATTGTCAGGAAGTGTGCCATCCGATTCACGTAGTGCCACAGCATCACCGCTAGTCGATCCCTGTAGAATATCCTGAACTTTTCTCTGCATTCCGTCCTGACGCTCCACCGGTATCTGAATGTTCTTTCTTCGCATTCGCTCCGCTACCTGCTTGCCACTCTCAATGTTGAGGAAGTCCTCCCGGTGTTGTTTTAACTCCCTAACAGAAGCTGAGGCGCCACCAACTATCTCTTCAACCTGGCAGGTCATCTCCAAGGCCAAGGCAATTTTTCTACGGTGGCAAACAGTTCGTGGGAGGAGAGCTTGCTTCTCCACCTCCGGTACCCACAGGAGCATCCTCACGGGCCCATGAGCGTGGAAGCCAGACCTAGTTCTGATGTCATTCGTGAAACTTATTATCGCCTGATGAGACTCGTGACCCAAGCCAGTTTGCGGCTTTTGACGCTCACTACGTGATGATGCATTCACAACGATCAGCAGGGAGTCATTCGGTGCTGCAGGCTCACGGAAAGTGTTTTCGGAGAGTTGTAGGTTAGGTAAAAGTCCCTCTGTAATGTATTTCTGAGCTTGCCAGGGAGTGCGACCGTCCCAGTCCCTCAAATGATATCGAGAGCCGGGAGCGTCAAGGAGAGGCTTAAGGAGTGGGAGGTATGTGTCCTTTCTCGGCTCCACAAGGATGTGACTTCGGGGTTTCAGATAATCATGAAGTTTGGAGGACCATAGCCCTGGCCCAGGGTTAATATCTATGATGGTACAACCGACGTGACGTTGGAGAGATGGACCAAGGCGCTGGAGGATGTCATCTATAGCAAGTTAGAAGAATGTAATTTCAGGCGTAATAGAGCTGCAGTCAACCTACCACAAAGATCCGGACTCACAACATGAAAGCGAACTCTCCCTTCCCGGGTGGCTAAAAGCGCTTTTGCCAAAGGGTAAGTCTTGGTAGCTTTCTTTTTAAGAACTGTACTTGCCATGCTAGTTGCAGTCTTTAAGGTGCGCAACAAGCACAGAGCGATGGGCTAAACATTGTACAAGATGGATCCTAACTTCCTGGTAGGTAATTGTTTAGTCTGTGGGTACAGGCGGTCTATTGGATTTGTAGTGTGATGTTAGATAATCGATATAAACGGGGATCAATGAAAAATTATGCCCCCTCGGCCCCTACAAGTCAAAATTTCAGTCATGATCGATTCTGACAATACAAAACGATCTAGGCAACGACATCGAGCTGACCATATTTCAGCCGAGCCTTGACCCGTACACTGGGCCACCAAGCAGGAGAGGAATACACAAATATGGCAGGACACGGCAACGACCTCAAAGCTATTCCATCAAAACCAATAAACGTGGAGCAGATTGTAAAAAGCGCTCAAAGCTACGATTTTAACCCTCTTATACCGCTCAAATATTGGCTGCGTACTGCTAGTACGTTGCTGAAGGAGGTATGGGCTGCTACTATCTACGTCTACTAACCTTACACCAGCTAATGATAATTTCGTAGGCCGAGATCTACGAGCATGAAGGCAACGACCAGCAGACATATTTGTTACTCTATAGGCACGCACAGCTAGTTGTACGGAACCTGGCGACTCACCCACATGCAAGACGACAGGAAAATCGTCTTGCTCTAGCACAAGCGAAACGAGACGTCGAGAGCGGCATCAAGAAGCTCGAAGTGCTCAAGCCGCGTATCAACAAACGCTATGAAAGATACGAGCAGCTAATACGTGACCGCGATGCCAGGAAAGCATCGAGTAGTACTGCGAAATTATTTCCTCCTCTAGACCAGAATCCGTCGACCAAGCAGAGTATCCATACGCGGCTACCTTCAGATTCGGTTTTTAGTAACGGAACGGAGACCCTCGCGGCTGGGGATAACAGAGACTTTGCCGTTAAGCTGGCTCACAAAGAAATCAGACGGCGAGCTAGCGCAAGGAAAACCACTCGGCAAGCTGGAATATCGGAGGAGGAGGAACAAGAGAGGCGGACAGCAGGGTTATGGGGCAACTGGGAAGAGGCTTTGGCCGAAAACGACCGAGGGATCGACCAAGAAACACTACGCCGGCAAATGCAGAATGTGCGCCTACAGGTCGACGGCGCAGTACGAGGTGTTTCTCAGAATGCTGGCTTTCGTCCACCACTTGAGGACCAGAGGTTTCCTTATCGTTATCCATCGATCCCTGAACATAGTGCCAGAGAGCCAGAGATAATTCCTGCTTCTCCTCCATTCTTGGGAGATTTATCACAGCGAGGTTCGTCACTACCACCGCGGCCTCCGCCTAAGAACGACGAACCGTTGCTGTACAGCGAGGCTTTGCCTCCTAGGCTAGGAAAGGATCTCGACTCTTCCTGTGAGATTCCATCCAGATCTTCAACGTCCAGCCCTACTTTTCAGGATCTCAAACCTTCGGGTTTCACATTCAAACCTTCGGCTTACCTGGAGAATGGTACTCCGCTCCGCACCATCTTCCTGCCCCCGAATCTTCGTCATCGATTCCTCTCTCTCGCCCTCCCGAACACCCGTGCCAATCTCGAAACCTGCGGGGTATTGTGTGGCACTCTAATCTCGAACGCTCTATTTGTTTCCAAGTTAGTGATACCAGAACAAGAAAGCACATCAGACACTTGCGAAACGATGAACGAGAGCGGCCTCTTCGACTACGTTGATGGGGAGGACCTAATGGTGCTTGGTTGGATCCACACACATCCGACGCAGACCTGTTTCATGAGCTCCAGGGACCTCCACACTCATTGTGGATATCAGGTGATGATGCCGGAAAGTATCGCTATTGTTTGTGCGCCGAGCAAGGGAGAGTGCGTTGTCGCATGTGATTTTGATATGCCAAGGCTAACACTGTAATAGTTGGGGCGTATTCCGCCTGACTGATCCCCCAGGCATGAAGTCTGTGTTGAACTGTAGTCAGACCGGTCTCTTTCATCCGCATTCCGAAAGTAACATCTACACGGACGCGTTAAGGCCCGGACATGTCTATGAAGCTGAAGGTTTAGAGTTTGAAGTCATAGATTTAAGGCCCTCGCGCTAATTCGAGCGCGTGTATTCGGAGACGAGCGTTGCGTTGTGACAACACACTCATGTGCAGCTGGAATATGAAATGGCATGAGAAACACAGGCCTGCTGATAGACAAAGCTTCATCCATTCGATCGCAGCTAAGGTAGCTCGTGTACCAGGCTGTTCGAAGGCGGTGGTCTGTGCCTCATTACCTTAAGTCAACTAGAGTTTCCGGCGATAATCTTCGTTGGTTCATCCTAGCCTCTCCAGACTCTACTCTTTGGCCATTCTCCTCGCGACCCTAGCTTCTTCGGCCCTAATCTCCTTCTCGGTTCTTTTTCTTTCAATCACCTCTGCCGCCCTTCTCAAGCCTTGCATTTCCAGTTGCCGTTTCCTCTGACAGTATTCATACATAGCGAAGGACCCAAAGCAGAACGTACCCACAGCCCAGTTGCAAGCCCGGAATATTGGCGCTACTTCCGTCAGACAATGTGCTGTTGGGTGACCTACAACACTTACCACCCATAATAACACGTATCCCGCCGATACCGAAACCAGCTCCGATGCCCGTTAGTAGCGCATCTCGTACGCATGGTTTCTTGTGCACCTCTTTGAGCTCCTGCAATCTGACAGACTTCATCGCCTCCAGTAAGCCAGCGTCTTTCGGTCTTCCGCCTGCAGTACTTAGACCGCCTCCGGGCAACGCATTTACATTTTCCGGCGCTATTGGAGCATTGAAGGTTTCGTAGGTCCTACTCTGAGATGTAGGGGTTGTCGAAGAAGTTGCAGGATCTAATGGCGCCTTTTGTGGCTCCCGTGTGTCTGCTGCCATTCCTAAACGGAGATCAGGATGTAGTTGATGGCTGTCAGGGCTGTCTTAGCAGAGAAAGTGCAGACTGCACATCTGCTATGCAAGTGCGGGAGCTATAGCTTAGTGGTGCGACAGGGTCCAACAGCACGCGTCACCCACTTTAGCAAGACGCGTTAAATGTCACGCGTATTCGCGACCACGAACCTTTGACCAGAGCAACACATTGGAGGCTCTGAGCACTCAAAGGGCCTCTCAATTCTAAAGCATAGGCCCACCTTAACTAGGTCTAAGCGTGGTATACATGAAATGCGAATACGCATAGATGTACCTGCTTTGAAGCCACTCAGTTCCCGCCCAGCAAACTATGCCTTCAAGAAAACCAGACCGAAGCTATGGGCGAACTTTCCGTTTATCAAAACCATCATTCAATCCGAAACGTCCCAAGACTGTCGACTCATCAACGCTTCGTTCAAGTGAAGCAACGTCGCAAGATGAAAAACTTCAAGCTACCCGCCTCGCCAACGCCATTGATGAGTCGATGGGATTCGCGCGTTACGAATCTGGAAAGAAAAGAGTGGGATGGCTCATCAATATGCATAGTACTACAGTTGAAGACGAAAATATCCCAGGGGGTCGTGCTGGTGTGGATTATTACTTTTTGGAGGATGACGGAGGGAGTTTCAAAGCCACTGTTGAATACGTTCCGTATTTCTTAATCGCTGTCAGGAAAGGACGAGAGGCTGAAGTAGAAGAATGGTGTCGGAGAAAATTCGAGGGTCTGGTGAAGGGACTGAAACGGATTGAGAAGGAGGACTTGCAAATGCCGAATCACTTACTCGGTTATCGTAGGATATTCTTACAGTTGTCTTTTGAAAATGTTGGAGATTTGTTAGGAGTCAGGAAGGTACTCATGCCGATTGCAGAGAACAACAAAAAGAACATGACTGCGATGGATACATATGCAGAAGTTGCTGGGTGAGCTTTACTACATTTTGACGACATCTGTGATGCTAATTAGCTCTGAAGTGCTAACGCAGGTTTTGATCCCTACGATGATGAACGAGATGACAGTAGACGACTAAATGGCATAGCGGATGTGAGTGATTATATTGTTGATATTCGGGAATACGATGTCCCTTATCATGTACGGGTTGCAATTGATAAAAGTTCGTCTATCGGATTGAATCGAAATGACTTGAATAATAACTATCTTAGATGTAAGAATCGGGAAATGGTATACGGTAGAAGCCAAACATGGCGTCACAAATCTTACTTGCAATGAGGAGCGAATTCAGAGAGCGGATCCTATCGTCCTCGCGTACGATATCGAAACAACAAAATTACCCCTGAAATTCCCGGATGCCATCATAGATCAAATTATGATGATTTCCTATATGATAGACGGCCAAGGTTTCCTGATCACGAACCGAGAAATCGTTTCCGAAGACATCGCTGACTTCGAATATACACCTAAACCGGAGTATGATGGTCCTTTCCTTGTCTTCAACGAGCCGGATGAAAGAGCCGTCATCGAGCGGTTCTTCGCGCATATCAAGGAAGCCAAACCGACCGTGATTGCGACCTATAACGGTGATTTCTTTGACTGGCCGTTCATCGAGGCAAGAGCAAGTGTTCTAGGCATCGATATGTACCACGAGATAGGCTTCCGAAAAAACAGTGAAGACATCTACCAAAGCGACTATGGTGTTCACATGGACTGTTTCAGCTGGGTCAGTAGAGACAGCTATCTGCCGCAAGGTAGCAGAGGTCTCAAAGCTGTCACCGTTGCCAAACTTGGCTACGATCCTGACGAGCTGGATCCGGAGCTTATGACCCGCTATGCGAGCGAGCGACCCCAGACTTTAGCAGAGTACTCCGTTTCCGACGCGGTAGCGACGTACTACCTCTACATGAAATACGTTCATCCCTTTATATTCTCATTGTGTAATATTATTCCTCTGAACCCAGACGACGTACTACGAAAAGGTACTGGGACACTTTGCGAGATGTTACTCATGGTGCAAGCCTATGAGAAGGGTATTGTGCTTCCCAACAAGCACAAAGAGCCGAATGAAACCTTTTGGAACGGTCATCTTCTTGAATCGGAGACGTATGTTGGAGGACATGTCGAGAGTATCGAAGCAGGGGTCTTTCGGAGTGACATACCCGTCAACTTCGCTTTAGACACCACCGCCATCGATGAACTTGTCCGAGACCTTGATGCTGCGCTGCGTTTCAGCTTAGTTGTGGAAGAGAAGAAGTGTTTGGAAGATGTCACGAACTATGAAGAAGTTAAGGCGCAGATCGTTTCAAAACTCGAAAGTCTAAAGAGAACGCCAAATCGGAATGAGAGACCCTCAATCTATCATCTGGATGTAGCTTCCATGTACCCGAATATCATGACAACTAACCGATTGCAGCCCGACTCGATGATTGAAGAGTCCGACTGCGCAGCCTGCGATTTCAACCGACCCAAAAAAACCTGCGATCGAAGGATGCCATGGTCTTGGAGAGGAGAATTTCTTCCCGCGCAAAAGAATGAGTATAACATGGTCAGACACGCCCTCGAGAATGAGCGTTTCCCAAGTCGGCATCCTAACAATCCATCCCGGACGTTCCAAGACCTGAGCGTCGAAGAGCAGGCCAGCATGGTTAAGAAGCGTTTGACGGAGTACAGTAAGAAGATCTACCATAAAATCCATGAGACGAAGACAATCGAGCGAGAGGCTATCGTCTGTCAGCGAGAAAACCCTTTTTACGTTGATACTGTGAAGAATTTCCGTGATCGTCGATATGATTTCAAGGGCAAGCAAAAAGCATGGAAGGGCAAGACGGAAGCATTGAAGTCGTCCGGGGCGTCAGCTGGGGAAATTGAGGAGTCAAGCAAGATGATCATCCTCTTTGATTCGCTTCAGCTGGCTCATAAGGTTATATTGAACAGTTTCTATGGATACGTCATGCGCAAAGGATCCCGATGGTACTCCATGGAGATGGCTGGGGTCACTTGCCTTACCGGAGCCCATATCATCCAGATGGCGCGAGAGCTGGTTGAGCGCATAGGAAGACCTTTGGAACTCGACACTGACGGTATTTGGTGCATGTTGCCGGCCACGTTTCCTGAAAACGTTGCTTTCACTCTCAAAAATGGGAAAAAATTGACAATTTCCTATCCGTGTACAATGCTCAACCATCTTGTGCATGGAAAATTCACGAACCATCAATATCAAGAACTCATCGATCCACAGACTTTCAAATATGAGACGCATAGTGATAACACCATTTTCTTCGAAGTTGATGGGCCGTATAGAGCGATGATCCTGCCTACGTCGAAGGAGGAAGACAAGAACCTTAAAAAGCGATATGCGGTCTTCAATCACGATGGCAGCCTCGCTGAGCTTAAAGGATTTGAAGTTAAGAGGAGAGGAGAACTCAAACTCATTAAGATATTCCAGACGCAGATATTCAAGTTCTTTCTGGAAGGAACCACGTTGGTCGAAACTTATACGTCCGTAGCCAAGATCGCGAACCGTTGGCTCGATGTACTGCATCAACATGGGTCAACTCTTGCAGACGAAGAACTCATCGATCTCATCTGTGAAAATAGGAGCATGTCAAAAGCTTTAGAGGAGTACGGCGCACAGAAGTCGACGTCGATCACTACCGCCAAACGTCTTGCAGAATTCCTGGGGGCGCAGATGGTGAAGGATAAAGGTTTGAATTGCAAATACATTATATGTTCGAAGCCGAAGAATGCACCCGTGACAGAGCGGGCTATACCTGTGGCTATTTTCTCCGCAGATGAGCAAGTGAAGCGCTATTTTTTACGCAAATGGATGCGAGAGGATCCGACAGACATGAATCCTCGGAGCCTCATTGATTGGGAGTATTATTTAGAACGCTTGAGCTCCGTGATTCAGAAGCTTATCACGATACCTGCGGCATTGCAAAAAGTGCGGAATCCTGTTCCTAGGGTTGGGCACCCGGACTGGCTTCAACGCCGAATTAATGTCAAGGACGATAGACTTAAGCAGAAGAAAATGACCGACCTTTTCGATAAGACACCCTTATCTGAGGTCCCCACCAATACTTTGGATCACCGACTGCCCATGGACTTGGAAGACTTCGGATCAACCCAGTTATCGAAAGCGAAACCAGGCCAAGTGACTCGGATGGCGCAGAAGCGAAAAGCGCCCGAGGAATCGAGCAAAGTGAATCCAGATCCTTATGCCAGCCTCCCGTTAACGATGCCGTCAATGACAGAAGATTATGAGGGATTTCTCCGCTACCAGAAAATGAAGTGGAAAATTCAGAAACAAGCGCGGATTCGTAGACGGCAGCTCTTCGGTGAGCGGAGCAATATAGCATCAGAGTCTTTGGGAGGCATGTTTCGCAATCAGGCTCAAATGCTTTTCACTAGCACATGGCAAATAATACAGCTCCGAGAATCTGAAACGCCTGGGCAGATCCGAGCGTTCGTCTTGATCGACAAAAAGGTTCATGCTCTGACTGTGAACGTTCCTCGACAACTATTCCTAAACCTCAATGGGAAGGACCTGCCAGACGTCGACATTGACGGCTGTAAGGTTGAGAAGGTTACCCATACACTTCCAAACGGACATCCATCGGTACATTTGTTCAGATTGATCATGTCAGAAGAGGTCTACCTTGGGGAAGCCCAGAAGCTCGCTTTGATGTTCAATCATCCTAGTGTAGAAGGTGTCTATGAGAAGCAAGTACCTCTGAGCGTAAGGGCGGTCCTAGAACTTGGTAGTGTGTGCACATTCGATGAAAATCAGCAAGGAGTATTAGGCAAAGGCCTTGAGCGTGGCTTCGATCTCTCAGCTTTATTGCGAATCCCACCTAAACAGCCGTACCTTTCGCAGGTAGAAATGGGCTTCATCTTCCTTTACCATCTAGTTGCTGGCGAGCGACAAATATTTGCGTTATTCTCCACTGTTAGAAACGAAGCGTACATCATTATTCTAAACCGTAACAGAGACTCCCAAGGTCTACCAAATGCTGAGAAGATTTATTTGGAGCTTCTAGCCCGACGGATCGAAGATAATGGCGGCGAGCCATGGCAACACATCTTTGACTATCAAGAAAAGCTCAGCTTCAAAACATCTCAGGTGACGACAAAACGGAAAGCATACCTTGAGCTCGGAGACACAATGAAGAAATTGAGGAGTGATGAGAGCAGACCGACGATGCTCGTGATACAGTCACCTCAGAGACGGTTACTGGTTAACGATGTACCGGCTCTGAACGATCTACCGATCCTTGCTCTGAAGGCTGAAACTTCAGACAGCAATCTTCCTCCGCTCGGATGGCAGGGGTTTGTATTCAAGTGCCTCATCAACCATTACCTCACTCTAGGATTGTGGATCAGCCACCTAATTGAGCTTGCGAGATACGGGGACGTCCCACTATGTAACTTGGAGAGAGATGACCCGCGCTTCCTCATCGACATTGCGTATGCAAGACGCTTGCAGAAAAGCAACGTAGTTCTGTGGTGGTCCGGTGGCCCATTACCAGATCATGCTGGGTATGAGAAGGACGATATGTTAAGCCGCATGGAGACAGTCGAGATGCCGGCAGTCAACAACCCGGGGACGTACTCATCGGTTTGCATAGAGCTCGATATTCGGAATCTACCGATCAATACCATCTTGACTTCATCTTTGATTAACGAGCTCGAAGGCAGCGATTCCGTTGCTTTTAATCCGGCGGCCCCGTCCGAAGATGATGGTAACGATGGTACAAGCTGTTTGTATTCCAACAATGCTTTTGCTTCCGCAGGGGTCACTGTTCTTCGGCAGATGGTGAAAGCCTGGTGGACAGAAGCCTGCAAAGGCAGTACCATGGCCGACCTCATGGTCCAACATCTTGTGCGCTGGGTTGAGAACCCGGACTCCTTTCTCTACGATCGCTCCCTGAAATACTATGTGCAAATGATGTCGCGAAAAGCCTTTCAGCAGCTCATGACGGACTTCAAGCGGGTAGGCTCACATGTTGTTTTCGCTAATGCGAATCGCCTTCTACTTCAGACCACCAAAGCGGAAGTTGGCAATGCCTACGCTTACAGCCAATACATCCTGAAATCCATCAAGGCCAAGCCGCTGTTCCATTTTCTTGACATGGACGTTAAGGAGTACTGGGACTATCTGGTATGGTACGACGAGTTCAATTATGGCGGTAAAGCGTGTCAGGAAGTGGTGGAAGCCGAGTCTCAAACCCTAGATACGATCATGCACTGGCAACTCAACACCTTCCTGCCACCCCGATACCATCCAATCTTCCACGACTGGATCGTCGAATTCATCGAACTCATGCACAACCTCAAACGTCCTCGCCAGCTCCTCTCCAGCGCCTCTCCCAACTCAACGCCTCGCTCGACTCAGCTTCCTGTGCGCCCCCTCGCTTCTGACGACGACGACGACACGAACGACCTCAACAAAGGTATCTTCACCCAATCGATCTGCAAACCACTAAAACGCCAAATCCTCTCCCTCCTCTCCCGCTACCGTTCCGAACTCGCCCACCCCACACTTGCAGGCGACCACTCCTTTCCCCTCGTCCCCGGCTCCCATCTCAACCTCGAAAACACCCACCCAGTCCTCCAACTCGTCAAATCAATCATGCACGTCTTTTCGCTTGATAAGACCATAGCAATGGAAGCCCGCCTCCTGCGCAAAGACCTTCTCGCCTTCTTCGAAATCAGGGAATTCAGCCCTCAGGCCCGTTTCGAAAACCCTAGCTCGAGCCTCAAGCTCGAGCAGCTCAGCTGCGACCACTGCACTATGGCCCGCGATCTCGATCTCTGTCGGGACGAGGACGTCTTACCGCCCAGCGGCCCTCCAACCGAGGCCGCAAGCAAAGCTACGTGGAAATGCAACACCTGCAATTGCGAATACGACCGCCTGGCCATTGAAGAAAGGCTCATCGCAAGAGTGCAGAGAGTGCTGGTAGAATGGCAGACGCAGGACTTGCAGTGTGGCAAATGCCGGAAGATTCGCGTGAACGATTTCATGGAGCATTGTGGGTGTAGCGGGCAGTGGGTAGCCAGCGTGGATAGGAGCAGGGTGGTGAGAGAGATGAAGGTGCTGGAGAGGGTGGCGGCGAGTTATGGGTTGAGGATGCTTGGCCAGGTTGTGGGGGAGGTTTTGGTGGATATGTGATGACTGCTTCTCATATATTTTTGGCTGGGGAGGGGCGTTAGGACAAATGCGCATTTAATGGACTTTGGGCAGTGGGCGTTAGCTTTTGGCGGGTGAAGAGTCGTTAGATTCTGTATGATATCCTCGCACTGGTTGCCTCTGCTTTACCAAGTACACACAACTCATATCTAGGTCCTGGGTTCCAAGAATATCCCGGCTCGCATTTCCGGGCCTATTCTCTTCAGTACTCTTCTTACTCCAACTAGATCTCAGCCTAGTACCAGCTATGTTGAAAGCAGCACAAGGAGCGCCTATAGTTGTAGCTTGGGCGGATGGCTGGAGGTGGTTGCAGGAAATCTAGTCGGAAAGGTGTGTGAAGGGGCCGAGGATAGGGCAGGGGAAGTGTTCAAAGAACGTGATGGAGGATTGATTAGACCAAGAAGTTCTAGCAGTGGGCGGAGGCATTGGGAATTGGGTCTGTGTGATGTGGTTGGCAACAAACCAATTAAGATTTATAAGGCTTTGTCGTTTAGGAGGGACTCATGTACTCGGTATAGGAGGGATTAAGTTCAATCAATACAATAGCTAGGAGGCGTAGTGAACCACAAGGGTGACGTCATTCTATGTGTAAATGACAACGAGGAAGGGCAGCGTAGATAAGGGGCACGAGACTTATGGGGTTCTCGGACCGCTCTATGCTGCCCATCCTAACCTGTAACTGCTTCAAAACAGCTCAAGCTCGACTTATGGGAGGTATGGTAGCGACTATCGTAGTATTAAAAGATCTCATGTGCCCGGGTAGGGCGAAGATTGTCAGGTGAAAGTTGGCGGAAAATTATATTAGAGACGGAGTTAGGATCATAGGATAAGGGATTTGATGGATCACTCGAGGCTGAACATTAATTCGTATATAGGTATACCAAAAGGGAGAAAGACATGCAAGAACGGACGATACCTCGACTATGAGTACATCAGACACCTGACTTTTGCTCTGTACCAAGTTATACAGCAATTACAGTGCAAGGACAAAGTATAGAAATCACTTCGTTTTCGGAAGTACTTTCGCCTGCTCCAGCTCATTAAGGCATTCTGATAACGAATCCCCATGTGTCGACGTAGCTACAATAGCCATCAGCTTCGCGAATGCATAGTCCAAAGCCCAGCTTATTAAGAGCAAAGGATTGATACATAGGTACCCAGTCCATCCTAGTTTCCTAGCCTTACTCATACTTTTCACGAGGTTGTAATCTCGACCTAGCACAAACCCCAAGCATCCCCACGTCGCCTTCTCCAAGCGATGGCTGCTCGCAAGCTTGCCTCAAGCCTTCTTCACATCCTCTCTTTGACTCCACTTGATTAGATCGATCCTCTGCTCCACCTTCCCTTGCCCGAATCTACCCTCCAAGCCCATCTCTACCGCAATTCCAGCAATTGGCGGCTTCTCGGCAAGTGGCATTGTGCTTCCGGCATCCTTGCCAATGTCAGTTTCGAATTGGTTGGCTGGGGTTTTGCACCCGAAGCGGCGGGCCAACTTCGGCCACATTTTCTGCCACGACTCAGTATCGCCATTGACGACGTTGAAGGCCTGATTGCTGCATTTGGGTTCTTGGGCTGCCCAGAGATTGAAAGAGGCGTGAAGGCGGGAATAGGTAAAGCAGTCAAAATACGTGTAGAACTTTTCACTACCGGGAAAGAGCAGGGTACCATTCATTTCCTTAGAAATGGAAGCATAAATGGCGACAGAGGTAGCGAGGTTCATGAACCAACCCTTAGCGACGCCAATAACATCGTTTGGGTAAGTGACCACCCAATCCCACGACGCACTTTTGGCTTTCTCTTTTAATTTTGTTCTGTTGACGATAATAGAAGTTGGGAGGGCGGCCAGGGCCGTCGATCCAAGGATCCGACTCCTCCATTGGGTTCTTAGGCTGCCCCAAGTGAACGCCGTATTGCTTTGCACCAGCGGTAAGAATCACCCTTTTGAGCTTTTTTGCTGCGCCGGTAATCTCTAGAGCTTCAAGGAAGTTCTTGAGCATTGCCCTGTAAGTGGAAGACCATATGAGGCTTCGACTTCGTTCTGTGATAGAGGCGTATCTTACCATTCACATCCCAATTTTCCTGTTCGTTATCTTTTTGTAAATATGCCGCGAAAAAAACATCTTCTCCTTCCACACCTCGTAGTTGCTTCGCCATACCTTTCGGATCCTGGGTGAGGTCGAGATTGTCATGCTTGACATTCGAAGGGTATGCTTCTTTCTGGCTTCTTGACATCGCGTGGACTGTTTCCCATCGCTCGGAATCTTTTCCCAGAGCGTGAACGATCTATCAACCGAGGATGCCTGCCCAATAGGAGAGAAGTCAGCAATCAGCCATGGTTCGTAGGTTTAGCGGCTAGTAGGATCAACCAAACCTGTGACCCCAGTAACAATCGCTGAGGGCATATTATGGCTCAAAGGCGTGGTTATGCTTTATTGTGACTTTGCGTAGAATAGCTGCTCTGTAGATATAGAGGATGGAAACATAGGAGGCGATGTTTGAAGTATGTACAAGATTTTTACCTGATGGACGACGAAAAACCGAGGACTACGTAAGAGTGACGTGACCGTAATGCATCGGAAAGAGCTTTGTTGAGTCGAACGTCCGTGGCATGTGAGAGGAATACAGAGAAAACGATTCTGGATAGACGACGTGGATGTGCACATCAAGTTTGAATACGAGGTAGGTCTGGCGAAAGTATTACCTCCTCGTGGGTTCTGAGTGGTTTGAATATCCGGATGGAATGAGAGCCAAATGACATGGAATTACGTCAAAGAAGCCCAATTTCTTATCCGATGCCATGAATTCGGTAGATGACAGAGTGAATGGGAAGAGTAGGCGATGGAAGCAATTCTTCAATCCATACATACATAGTTTCTTTGCGCCAGTATCCCCGGTACATTGCGTTATTGCTTCTTTGCTGATGACCCGCTTCGCAGTTGCTGTTTGATCTCCTCGAGGTAATGATCTAGGAATTTCTTGCTCTCAGAGCCATGCTCTACGAGGAAAGACATCGTCAGCCTGGAAAAAAGTTCAACAGCTTCTAATGGAGAGGCTTACTTTCTATGTTTGTCCCTCCCATGTCCTCAGGATCCACTCCATGTCTCATTTGCCGCACCCTCTTGTGCACATTTTGGACAGCCCGATGAAATGCTGGGGTTTGAAGCAGCTATAGCGATATGTGAGTTGCTATAAATTGTGATGATGCTAGCGTCGCCATACCCGGTTCGTAAGCCAAAGCTGTAATTGTCAGTGGGGGCGTGAATGTGCTATTGGAAGTGAGGATAATACCTCGAAAATGCGGAGCCACATTGTCATCGTGGGTATTTCTCAAACCGCCCGAGTCAATGCATGCTCTACCATCAACAAGGCAATCATCTAGACTCGTGAAGGGAGAAAGGTACCGCGATAGAAAATGCTGATGTTGATACCTTTTTGGTATAGTTGTGGTTTTGAATGCGGAGAAAGAATTGTGTGGCAACATGGGAAATCTACAGATCTATTTGTGGAACGAGCAGTAGCGACTACCCTGTAAAGAGAATGCTGGGGTAAACCACCACGCCTCACTGAGGGAGGCTAAAGGATTGTTCACGAGCCTGCTTTCGTTTGCTTACACTGGCTCTCTGATCGAATCACGACCTTCAAGCTGCTCGCCAGATCGCACGTTCTATCGCCATGTGATGCAGTTTCACAGCTACGATTCATTGATTCTAGCTCTACATTTCGGCCCCGACTCTCGTAGCTTTCAATTCTCCTCAAGAAAGTCTGGCTTTGCTTTTGCTCAGACGAATATATCAAAGAGACTGCCCAAAGTCGGGTTTGCTTGATCATTCGGAATTTGCTTGCGCACACCTGATACATCACCGCGACGTGGCGTCATCGTCATCATATCCAGCTATTGGAGACCAAAAAGGGGCAGGACTCCCCCAAAGAGGGCTCTCTACTGCGCTTGATAGTTTCTGCATACCACAGACCCTCTTCTCCCTCCTGCGGAGACCGTCTTTCAGATGTAAATGCGCTGTTCTGAAACATGAATCCTACCTTGGGGCGAGGACTTAGCACGTCAGCGTCGAAAAGGGCTCGTTCCACCGACAGTCAGCGCTCACTGAGTAATCCGGTCCCCAAGGCATCAAGAACCGAAAACGAGGAGGATGAACAAGAACAAGAAAGCCAAGGCGATACTAGCGTCCCTGCGTTCTTGCGTCAATCAAAAGCCGGTAAGCTGCATACGCGAGGCAAGCCCGCATACCGCAGCGGCTGGTACGGAAATCCTCACTGACATCAACAAGAAATTCATACAAAATTCGAAGAATTAGAATGGCAACAGCAGCTTCGCATTGCACACGGTCGTAGCGATCCGTCTTCACAATGGGTGCAGGAGACCACTTCTCAGGTCAAACTCCGGAATCGCTATCTCAATGTCCAACCTTGGGAAAAGTCCCGAGTGCACCTCAACGTAGCAGAAGGCCAGTGTGATTATATCAATGCTTCGCCCATTTCTCTGAAAGATCCCCGTACAAATATCGAGACCGTTTACATTGCAGCACAGGTAAGTCAGCTATTTATCTTTTCCCTCATGCAACGTAACATTGACCAAAGTTCTACAGGGTCCAAAGCAAGCAGGCCTAAGTCATTTCTGGCAGATGATTTGGCAGGAGACAGCAGATGTAGCGGTAATTGTAATGCTCACGCGAACAGCAGAATCCGGCAGAGAAAAATGCCATCAGTACTTTCCGTTGGACGTGGAAGGCGAAGCTTTTCCATTAGATCCAATAGATGAAACAGATGCTGCAACATATACAGCTAGAGGCAGCATCAAGCTTCTCGAAGCCGACTTTGACGAGAGCTCCAGATCGACAATTCGAAAATTGCTTCTGACATATGGCGAGAAATCAAAAACTGTCTGGCACTTGCTGTATGGCGGCTGGCCAGATTTTGCGGTACCCGAGGACGAGAACTGTGCTGCATTACTTGAGCTCATAAAGATCTCCAACGAGAAGAATCCTATTGCCAACAATCCAAGGATAATACACTGCAGCGCCGGCGTTGGTAGATCCGGAACATTCATCGCCCTCGAATATCTCCTGACCCAGCTGGATTCCGGCGCACTGGAAGAATCCAAAGATGAAGAAGACATGATCTACGACGTGGTGAATCGCCTCCGCGAACAGCGTATGACAATGGTCCAAAGCGAAGTCCAGTATCAGTTCTTGTACCATGTCGTCCGCGAGCAACTTCTTAAGAAAAAGGCTACGGCAGCTGCGGCAGCTGGTAACGGAGAGCCGTCACCAAAGCTTCGGAAAACTGCGAGCACGGCATTCTTTAGTGGTGGGAGAAAAGGAAGTGACGCAGGAATTGCAAGTGGAACTAGTGAAGAGGTGAGGCAGGATGATGGCATCACCCCGGGTGCACCATGAAATGCTTCATGCTTCGAACCTGGTGTGAACGGTCACCGTGAATGGTCCTGTAGCCACCGCTCGCCTGGTACTTTCTCTTTCGTCGGTGGAGATGTTGTGTTACTTATAACAAGCGTTGCTATCAACGCTTTTTTCTTAGTGGGTGGAGGCATGGCATTTGTAGCAGGTGTTCTTGCGGCATACCTTTCATGGCATTGGTGGCGAAAGGCAAGTTGATATCGGTTTCATTGAGTATTCATAGGGTTCATTTTAAGCGTGATTAACATCTTGGGGTTTGAAGCATTTCAGGTTGTCGCTGGAGTTTGGAAGGAATGTGCCATACTCCGAATGCATTGTTGAGTCCTGGGATAAGATTTGCGAGTTTTATTAAAGGTCTAGATCGTGTACATGTGTGCAACATTGAATTGACCATTCAACGCTTCCAAGCCTCTCGTATATTTCACGGTTAGACAGTTTGAGAATCTCAGGGCAAAGCAGTTTCAGACATAGATTCTCGTGGTGCATCTAATGTTGGCAAACCCTTTGCAACGCAATATCTCCATCCTGTAAGCCCTCCGTGCCCCTCAAACTATAGCCGCACTCGCCGTTTTTGCGGCATTGGCTGCCTGCTGCGGGTTAATCTTCTTCCCATCCTTGTTGAATCTAACTCTTGGAGGTGGGGCACGGTTGCGCCGACCTTCTCGTGAGCGAACGCTGATTGCCAACCATCAGTACTTGTTGTTTCATCTTTTGATCGGAAGGGTTAGGAAACACGGGAAAAGGGCAGAGATACCGAACGATCTTGCCGTGGATGGCGCAGGAAACGCAGTACTGGAGTTTGAGATACATTTTTGGGACAGCGTATTCGGGGAAGACTGAGGCGTCGGAGATATCACCTAAAGACGATTCCAATGTTAGTCGACCTTGAATCGGATGGCGAGGAGTATCTGCAGGAGATGAATGCGGTGGCAACGTCTCTAAAGCGAACACGTACGGATGGCAGCGGATTCGACCATGTTACGGATAGTAAATCTCTTTATTGCCTTGTCCTTGGGCGTACATCTTGAGCAGTTGGAGCATCGGATTGGCTTGACGTGACCGCGTCCTTTCTTGTTGCGCCCACTAAGACGAGAATATTAGCTTCTGGCGTCCCTGAGATGGTTTTTGGTAGGTTGCCGTACTTTGAGGCTCGCTTTTTGACCATAGTGATGGATCTGGTAAAAGTTAGCACACCACGAACTGGTTTTCGAAAGCTGTCATCATGAAATGGCCGCTTACTGTACTCGAATGCGCTCACGGTGGGAGAGATGGCAATTTAGTAATGTCGTCGAGATGCTGCTTGCAATTCATCCAGAGTGTGCTCGCTTAGCGGGCCCTTATCTGGCCCTTGTTCGTGGGCACGGAAAAGATCTTATCAGCCCAAAGTGGAAAGGAGTGATTCGCTAGCTTTGTTTACTGGAAAGTGTTGCCGGAATACCTTCAATAAGGTGGAGTTCTGAACCTCATGTAATTTCTGTTGTGGAAGAACTGGTTCTCAATTTGCACATCTTACATACACATTCTAAAGCTGTATACATTCTTGCTAGGGTCATCATGTCTGCTGCCGGCGGAACTTTCAGAGGCACGCCTAGCAGGGGCCAGGGGAGGGGACAAGTTCCTGCTTTCGAGAACAGCCCCTCAAATATACCTCGACCGAAGCTGGAATCGCAAGCAAGCTCCACAATACAGAGTGACAATGGCATGTCGACCCTAAGTGCTAGTAGGCAGAAGCAGTCGAAGCGCGATGAGGTACACAGAGTCGACTTGGATTCCGCCTAATGCGTCCCTATACTGACAGCCACGCGTAGGCCATCAGAAAGAGGATGGAGGCCGACCTCAGCAAGAAAAAGGGTAACCCGTCGCGTGCTCGACACACAAGAAAGGCTCCACCTGGTACGGTTCTGGCCTTGAAGCCGAGTCAAGCTCTCCAGATCAAACCAAACACCACTGTTGCTGAGGCCGCCCAGCTTATGGCTGCCAAACGGGAAGATTGTGTCCTGGTTACAGATGATGATGATCGCATTGCTGGAATTTTTACGGCCAAGGATCTTGCGTTTCGAGTAGTAGGGGCTGGCATAAAAGCGAGGGATGTAACTATATCAGAAATCATGACCAAGAATCCCCTGTGTGCCAGGACAGACACCAGTGCCACGGATGCACTTGATCTCATGGTTAGAAAAGGCTTCCGACATCTACCGGTCATGGACGAGAACCAAGACATCTCTGGTATACTGGACATCACGAAATGTTTCTACGACGCTATGGAGAAGCTCGAGCGTGCTTATAGCTCTTCCCGGAAACTGTACGATGCGCTCGAAGGTGTGCAATCAGAACTTGGATCGAGTCAGCCACAGCAAATCATACAGTATGTTGAGGCTTTGAGGCAGAAAATGTCTGGGCCAACGCTGGAGTCGGTTCTCAATGGACTTCCACCCACCACAGTGAACGTACGGACCTCCGTGAGAGAAGCAGCAGCACTGATGAAAGAAAATCACACTACTGCTGTGCTGGTGCAAGACCAGGGTTCTATTACTGGTATATTTACTAGTAAAGACGTCGTACTCCGGGTCATTGCTCCTGGATTGGACCCCGCAAACTGCAGCGTGGTTAGAGTGATGACTCCACATCCAGATTTCGCGCCTATGGATATGAGTATACAGGCTGCGCTGAGGAAAATGCACGATGGTCACTATCTCAACCTTCCAGTAATGAACGAGCCTGGAGAAATCGTTGGTATGGTGGATGTGCTTAAGCTAACATATGCAACACTAGAGCAGGTAAGTCTAAATAAGTTGTTGCAGTACCATGAACCTGCTGACTGAATTCAAGATCAATACAATGTCAACGGGAGACAGCGAGGGTCCCGCATGGAGCAAATTCTGGCTCTCTTTGGACAATGAATCAGAGTCAATGGTGTCAGGCGAGGGCAGTCACCGCCCACATACGCCAGGTCATAGATCGCTAATGTCCCCTGATATATCGTCGCGCCCTCTTGTGGAACGTGTCGATAGTGTGCAGCCGCACGAGTCAGCGTCGCACAACGGAGACGACTCCCATTCAGACATAGCGGAAACCCCGTTCCCTTCGTCAACTGTCGAGGACTCGCCGTTCCCTTTCAAATTCAAAGCACCCAGCGGGCGCGTTCACCGACTGCAGGTCACTGCTTCAGCTGGAATGGCAGAACTTATTGCCAACGTTACTGCCAAATTGGGCTCGGAAGCTAATGCAATTGGGGGAGAACCTACTCTAAAAGACGGTAAATTAGGAAAGTCTGGATATGCGCTCAGCTATCTCGACAACGAAGGTGACACAGTGTCCATCACCACCGACCAAGACCTCTTGGATGCTATATCGCTTTCTCGCAAAAACCATCTCGACAAAGTCGATCTCTTTGTGCATGACCCGGAAAAGCCACCGATCTCGGCAACTGTAGATCCTCATCCAGCACTGTCAAAACCACTTACGCCACCCCCATCAACCGTCCGAGAACGAAGGAAAGTGCACGAAGACGGCGACGAGATGGAAACGCCCGTCAAAAGGGGACGCAAAGACGTCGCACAAACCAAGCAGCAAGAGCAGCTTATTGGGGGGGTACCAAACGACTTGCTTCTCCCAGGAGCAGTGGTGACATTGGCTGTGGTTATCATCGCCGTCTTCACATTCAGTCGCTCTAGCCGTTGAGGTGTGATTACACAAGAAGACCTTTGATAGATTTCTACTTCAACTTGTTTAGGGCTCCGGGCGCTAATAGCAATTGTAATTCTACCTTACATATTTTATATCTGATAGTGACATATAGTACCTAGTTCAGAGCATTTAGCAGCGGGCTTGAGGCTTGAGACTTGAGGCTTGAGACTTGAGGCTTGGATGTCCTTCAATGCACATGCACAAATGAACAAGGCAATCCTGCTTTAGGCTTTGCGGAAGGTCTCTTGCATCCCGTGAGATGGCCTGTCACGCTGCGGCCTTACAGCCGAGGGGTTGGCGTCGCGAGAAACATTTTTTCCCCCGGAGGGCAAGTGAGTTTGCATGCACAACACGCGAAAACCCCACCATCAGGTACCTACCTACCTACAGAGCATCACCTTGCTTACATTCTCTCAGTCCGCAAAGTTCTCCGAGAACAACAGATGTAGCTCTACCCTTTTGATCTACCTAGCTAGGCACAATACTGACAGAAGAGGCGTCCTCTTACTCTCACACTAGACTACACGCATGCTTTTTCATAGCATTTCCTAAGGGGCATTACAGATTCTCACATTAATTGTGATTGTTTCACGCGATGTCTGTCCTACCAAATGAAATACTTTCTGCCCTGGCGCAGCTTCTCCAAGGTCTTGCTTCGGCAGACAACCACACGCGATCTTTTGCAGAGGAGCAACTGAATACAGAATGGGTCACAGCACGGCCCGACGTGCTATTGATGGGGCTAGTAGAGCAAATGCAAATTGCTCAGGATACATCGGTATAACTCAAAATTCTCGTTCCGCTGTTAGAGGGTTTTCTTCGGGTTTCACTGACTCTAGACTGTGATTCTAGTCACGCGCATTTGCTGCCGTCCTCTTTCGGCGTATCTCAACAAAGACGCGGAAACTTCCAGGAAGCGATGAGTCCAAGGAGTTGTTTTTGACGCTACAGCAGGCGCAGAAGGTAGCAATAAGACAGAAACTGCTTGAGTGTCTGCACAATGAGCCACTGGCACAGGTCAGACATAAGATTGGCGATGCCGTAGCTGAGGTCGCCAGGCAATACACAGATGACGGTACGTGAAAGCCGAGCAGTCGGAAACAGAGATGAGGCTAGATGAACTGATAGCTGGCAAATTATAGGCGAGAATTGGCAGGAGCTCCTGCAAGTCCTCTTCCATGCTAGCCAGTCGCCAGATGCTGGGCAGAGAGAAGGGGCTTTTCAAATATTTACAACAACTCCTGGCATTATTGAGAAGCAGCATGAGGATACAGTATTGACAGCTTTCACCAAGGGATTCAAGGACGACAATGTTTTGGTGCAACGCCAGAGCCTGACGATCGTATGGATTTTGCTGACGACTAGATAGGTAAGAATCGCAGCTATGGAGGCATTTGCTTCATTCTTTGGGTCGATACACAAGAGGGGGCAGAAGAAATACTACTCCTTGGTCCCTGAAATATTAAACATCCTACCGCCACTTAAAGCGGATATTGACTCCGACAATCTTTCAAAGGCGCTGGTCGCTCTCATAGAGCTCGCGGAGGAGGCCCCAGCAATGTTCAAGCCCTTGTTTCACAATCTTGTTCAATTCAGCATTACCGTAATTCAGGACAAAGATCTTGGAGACCAGGTTCGGCAAAACGCGCTGGAGCTGATGGGGACCTTTGCAGACTACAGCGCAGCTATGTGCAGGAAAGATTCTTCCTACACCTCGGACATGGTTACACAATGCCTGAGTTTAATGACTGACGTTGGTATGGACGATGATGATGCTTCGGAATGGGTTGCTTCAGAAGATGTAAGCGCCGCCAATCCTGCATGATACTTTTTAGTGATGCTTGACCAGCTCGACGTTGAGGAAAGCGATCTCAATCACGTTGCGGGTGAGCAATGTATGGACCGACTCGCCAACAAACTTGGAGGCCAGGCTGTCCTTCCACCCACCTTCAGCTGGCTACCACGAATGATGACTTCCACGGCCTGGCGCGACCGTCATGCTGCGCTAATGGCAATATCCGCGATTTCTGAAGGCTGTAGAGATTTAATGATCGGCGAACTAGATAAGGTACTAGATCTGGTCATTCCAGCGCTTCGAGATCCTCACCCACGGGTGCGGTGGGCAGGCTGCAATGCGTTGGGCCAAATGAGTACAGATTTTGCTGGTACAATGCAAGAGAAATACCATCAGGTTGTGTTGACAAACATTATTCCCGTACTCGATTCGCCTGAGACTCGTATACAATCACACGCAGCTGCTGCTTTGGTGAACTTTTGCGAAGAGGCCGAGAAGGCTACCCTCGAGCCTTACCTCGATGATCTATTAAGTCACCTCTTACTGTTACTACAAAATGACAATAAGCGCTACGTACAAGAGCAGGCTCTTTCTACGATTGCAACGATTGCCGATTCAGCTGAAACTGCCTTTGGAAAATACTATGATACCCTGATGCCTCTGTTGTTTACTGTCTTGAGAGAGGATCAGTCAAAGGAGTTCAGATTGTTACGGGCAAAAGCAATGGAATGTGCCACTTTGATTGCATTGGCTGTTGGCAAGGCGAAAATGGGACAAGATGCGCTGGATCTTGTGCAGCTTCTGGGGTCAATACAAGAGAAAATCACAGACCCCGATGATCCACAATCTCAGTACCTCCTACACTGTTGGGGGCGGATGTGCCGAGTCTTGGGCCGCGACTTCGTGCCATATCTAGCGGGCGTCATGCCGCCATTGATGGAGCTTGCCAGTGCCAAAGCTGATATACAGCTCCTCGACGATGATGAACAGATATCCAGTTTCCAGCAAGAAGAGGGTTGGGAGCTAGTACCATTGAAAGGCAAAGTGATAGGTATCAAAACCTCTACACTTGAAGATAAGCACATGGCAATCGAGCTCATTGTCATTTATGCGCAACAACTTGAAGAGGCATTCGAACCCTACGTTCTTGAGATCATGGACAAGGTTGCGTTGCCTGGTTTAGCATTCTTCTTCCATGATCCGGTACGAATTGCATCTGCTAAGAGCGTACCGATGCTTCTTAACTCTTACAAGAAAGCTCATGGCGAAAGATCTGCGTCTATGGCAAAATTATGGGAGCTCGCGGTGGAAAAAATCCTAGAAGTCTTGAGCGCCGAACCAGCGATCGATACACTCGCGGAGATGTATCAATGCTTTTACGAATCCGTCGAGGTTCTTGGCAAGGACTGCCTCAGTCCGACTCACATGGCCGCCTTTATCGAGTCTGCGAAGTCAACAATAGAAGACTATCAGGTGCGAGTAAAGAAGCGTGCTGAAGACAATCAAGACATCGAAGATGGAGAGGAAGAATCAGAGGAGATGCTGTTCGCGATCGAAGATGACCAAACGCTGCTCTCGGATATGAACAAAGCCTTCCACACGATCTTCAAGAACCAAGAAACATCCTTCCTCCCGGCGTGGCAGCGTCTAATCCCATTCTACCAAGAATTTGCTACTAGCTCAGACTCCACCCAACGGCAATGGGCGCTTTGCATCTATGACGACGTGCTTGAATTCTGTGGTGATCAGAGCTGGAGCTATCAAAACCATATTCGGCAGCCGCTCATCGACGGGATGCAAGACACTGTTCCGGCGAACCGGCAAGCAGCCTGCTATGGTGTTGGTATAGCTGCGCAGAAAGGTGGCGCGCCCTGGTCAGATTTCGTAGCCCAGAGTTTGCAAGTGTTGTTCAGCATCTGCCAAACTCCGTACGCTCGGGAAGACGACCACATCTACGCAACCGAAAATGCTTGCGCCAGTATCTCCAAGATTTTGCAGGCTAATGCAAGTAAAGTGCCGAACATTCAAGAAGTGATCTCCCTATGGATCAGCACTTTACCAGTGGTTAACGATGAAGAGGCTGCCCCTTACGCTTACATGTTTCTAGCGGGGCTAATTGACCAGTAAGACCCCTTTCCCTAGCGGTCCATGAGTTTCCGGCGCGTTTGCTAATAAGGAGACATAGGCGACATCCTGCCGTAATCGCTGCTGCCGATAAAACTTTCGTAGCTATTGCCTTGGCCCTCGAAGCAGAGACTTTGCAAGGCGCAACAGCACAGCGGGTAGCGACAGCTGGGAAAACTTTGGTGCAAACGGCAGGAATAGATGCCAACAGGATTCTAGCAACTTTAACCCCGGAAACGCAACAGACGGTGAGGAGCTACTTTGCGTGAAGAAGATACCCCGGAGATACAAAGGAGGGCAGGAAGATACGAGAAATGTGGGGACATGAATTGATGCATTACGTTTGGGTTATGGAAGAGGTTCTGATCAGATCAGAAGACCTAGAGGATTAGCTTGTTTGCCTTAATAAGGAGGTCAGGGTTTTTGCGTGCAGAGAGCTTAGATCTAATCAGATGTTGCATTCGGAGACTTCAGGAGTAATTCAAACCCCAAGCATGCCATATTTGTAATGCCCATGTGGAAACCTTTCCCTTCTGATATTCCAGCCCTATGAAAGCAAAAGCAGTGACTGCGCGAAAACGCGTCGAATAATAACCGAGAGCTTCGACTATCTTCTAACCAGAATTGATATTTACCTCTACCAAGACGCCAAGTTCGTACCTGACCCAGCTAGTTACGGTATCTCTAGAAATACTGTTCACATGGTTTTGTAATATTCCACTGCTGTAGTCATCTAAAACCTACTTAAGAGATCCTAAATCACCACCACTATGTCATTTGGAGGACAAACACCCACGATAATTGTCCTGAAAGAAGGGACCGATGCCTCACAAGGGAAGGGGCAAGTTGTATCGAACATCCTGGCATGCCTCAGTGTTCAAGATACAATAAGGAGTACGCTTGGACCGTATGGCGGTGATCTGCTGTTGGTTGACGAAAATGGTCGCCAAACTATTACGAACGACGGAGCAACTGTCATGAAAGTGTGTAGGCCTACCCCAAATTTAGAGGCATATCTTAAATCAATGCTCTAGCTCCTCGACATTGTCCACCCAGCAGCACGGATCCTCACAGACATAGCCCGCTCACAAGATGCCGAAGTAGGAGATGGCACAACATCAGTGGTAGTCTTAGCGGGAGAGATACTCAAAGAGATCAAAGAGCATGTAGAACAGGGAGTAAGTTCGCAGACTATTATTAAGGGTTTAAGAAGAGCGTCAGCGATGGCAGTCAACAAGATTAAAGAGATCGCCGTGAATACGAGCGAAGGGAACCAGAGGGACACACTGAGGAAGTTAGCGGCTACGGCAATGAGCAGTAAACTAATACATCGGAATGCGGACTTCTTCACCAAGAGTATTTTATCCGAGAGGCTTTGAGAAGGAGCAATGATTACTGACACGCCTGCTAGTGGTTGTTGATGCTGTGCTTTCCCTTGATCAGGATGACCTCAATGAGAAGCTTATTGGTATCAAGAAAGTCACCGGCGGTGCATTACAAGATTCACTTTTCGTCAACGGTGTGGCTTTCAAGAAAACTTTCTCGTACGCCGGCTTCGAGCAACAGCCAAAAAGCTTCGATAACCCAAAGATTGTATGTCTGAACGTGGAGTTGGAGCTGAAGAGTGAAAAAGACAACGCCGAAGTCCGAGTGGAGCAGGTCTCAGAGTACCAGGCTATTGTGGATGCAGAGTGGCAGATTATCTACAATAAGATGGAGGCATTGTATAAGACAGGCGCAAAAGTTGTGCTCAGCAAATTACCGATAGGTGATTTAGCTACACAGTCGGTCTTCCTTGATTTATTCAGAAGTTTTCAACTAAGTTCCGCGCAGATATTTTGCAGACCGCGACGTTTTCTGCGCTGGCCGAGTTTCGGCGGACGATCTGGAGCGCGTAGTGCAGGCAACTGGTGGTAGCGTCTCGTCAACATGTTCAGATATTCGATCCGAGCATTTAGGTACTTGTGGGCATTTTGACGAACGACAGATAGGTGGGGAAAGATTCAACTTTTTCGAAGGATGTCCTGCCTCGAAGACTTGTACATTGGTACTTCGGGGAGGAGCGGAACAATTCATCGCAGAAGTGGAGAGGAGTCTCCACGACGCGATCATGATAGTCAAGCGAGCTATACGAAACAATAGTATTGTTGCTGGTGGGGGTGCATGTGAGGTATACATCTAATCTTCTTTTTGGTTTTCTCCCGCCTAGACAGCGCAGAAACCTGACCACCAGATACTGCAGATGGAAGTGTCGCTGTATCTACACAAGTTCGCGGACCAAAACATTCCGCGAAAACAGCAAGCAATAGTCAAGGCCTTTGCCAAAGCCCTCGAGGTAATTCCCCGCCAACTATGCGACAACGCCGGCTTTGACGCTACCAATATCCTGACTCAGCTGCGTGTGGAGCACCGCAAGGGCAACATTTGGGCTGGGGTAGACTTCGATAACGAGGGTGTGAGAGACAATCTGAAGGCTTTCGTATGGGAGCCCAGTCTTGTCAAAGTCAATGCAGTGCAAGCGGCAGTGGAGGCGAGTTGTCTGATCTTGAGCGTGGATGAAACGATAAGTATGGAGTTGCTTCTCCATAGTTGATGATAAGTTGTGGCTAATATGGGGTTTCAGAAAACGAGCAGTCACAGGATCCGCAAGCTCCGCAGCGTGGATTACCGCCCGGTGCGGCGCAGCGAGCGCTGAGAGCGAGAGGGAGAGGGATGCCAAGAAGATGATGGAGGTTTAGCTTGTTTATATGAACATCGCTCCCTCCGGCCAACTCGGATAGATGTTTGACAATACCCGGCAAGAGCATATCATATACACATCAAGCCATTCAATTACTTGCTTTCGTATGTTACATTCCAACCTCGAGAATGACCTGTAAGACATAAACCATGCAAAGCAGGAACGCCAAGATACAATGAGCTGCTTGGAGATCAAAGGATATCTGAAGCTCTAACACTAGCCATGCCCCATATCTACGAAAATACATATCTTTGGAACACCTCACTCAAACTCCCCTTTCACTGTGAATACAACCAACTGGTCATTTTTGGACGTTCCCTCCATCTTCGCCCACGTCTGTACTGCTTGGCGTCAAACCGTCGCCATCACCGCTCTCTTCCCCACCCATGTCATCCCACACTTCATCCTGTCCCTCAACGATTCCATTTTCCTGCCTGCTTGAACCTCCTGCACTCAATTCCACGTCCCCTTCCTGCGGAAGGACGCCGTACCCCTTCTTCGCCCTCCGCCGATCCAACATGCGCTTATGATACAAAGTACACAATCCCAATGCGGATAGTGAACCCACAAGATTGGCGGCTATATCCAGTGGATCGAATTTGCGATCAATCAGGAGGAGTCCTTGGAGGACCTCAGAGCCTAGCCCCAGACAGAAGGTTATGGACACGAGGGTTATGTTGAAGGTACGGCGGCGAGTAGTGTCAAGGATCCAGTAGAAGGTGAGAGTGAGGACGAAGAATATAAGAAAGTGAAGGACTTTGTCACTGACTTGAGGGACCTGGAGTGGTCTCAAGCCAATATAGGCGGAGAGGAGGAGGAGGAGAGCGAAGCCGGCTGGATGTTGAAGAAGTCAGGAAGTGGGGGAGGGGTTGCGGAGGAGAGTGGAGAGGCAGGCAACTCACCAGCAAAGGTATATCGGATGCGCATACTGTATAGCTGCGCTAAGCACTGGTCATAGTAGATACGGGGTCATCGTTCACAGTCGGTAAGGTAGAGGGAAGTACTTCGTACGGTAAATCGCATGTTTGAGACGACGAGCTTGCCCTGGTGGCCTCCAGCTGTGAAAGTAGGATGACTAAAGCCAGCCCTATGGCTTGGCGCAACTCAGTCCCGTCTTTGAACCTCACTTCATGTTCATGGGACAAGATCGCAGTAATCGAGACAAACTTTGCCATCATTTTGCTCCACCACCCCATCGGTTTGGATCCAAAAAACTGCTGGTACTAACCAAGCAACATGTTAGCTATCGCTCAATGTCACTTTCACTAACACGCGACACATCAGAGAGCTTCACAGCGGAGTGCTTCCACGCTGGAGCACATCCCTGCTCTCGGCACGCCAAGAGGGGCATGAGCCATGTCGTCGCTGAAGAATAATATCAATTCCACCCACGCAGTACTGGGGACCCAACTTCGTGATGCGCTACACGTCAACGGCTATTACGCAACTCCTCCGAGGTCTCGAACACCCAATGGCCTTCATACGCCCGCGAAACAGTCCCACTTTGGTAGTGCAATTGAAGAGCTTGGCGCAGAGGAAGATCCGAAGTTGTCGGTCTTCAAAGAGTTATATGCGCGAAGTGAGGCGAGGCTAGAGTCGCTCTTCGAAGAGGAAGTTGATGAGACTGCGGGGGGCGCAATACCTGAAGACAATCAACTGGGGGACCACGATGGCGCCGTCGAAGAGGGTACACAGACCAAGGTCACTGCAGCACCCAAGAAACCTGCCAGAGCCATTGATGAGGACGACTATGACGAGTCGGATGGTGAAGATGAAGCGCCTGTCATGGTGTCGCCGACCAAGTCAAAAATTGCCCCCACGGTTACCGTCATTCCAGGCATTCAATCAGTGCCAATGCAACGCCATATATCTTCAAATTCGGCGATGGTAATCATTAAGCGTTCATCATCATCAGGACCAGTGAAATCGTCAGAGGATGTGCGGAAGAAGCTTGAAGAGGACAAAAAGGCAACGGAAGATGCCGCAAAGCGTAGCTTTCATACGTTATTCTACACGCTTGAGAATGACAGAGATGCTATGCTGGACCAGAAGAAGCTAGAGGAGTCTGAGCGCCAGGTTGATGTGGAAATGGGTGGGACTGGTAGCGGTGGACATAGTGTGAATGGGCCGTCTTCGGGAACTGCACAGCAAGGGACCTTAAGCCAAACGAATCTTGGGGCGTCAAGCTTGACCTTTAAGCATCTAATTGCTCGCATTGACGCCAAGAGAGATCAAGTCCGTGCTTCTGATGCTGAGCTTAGGAGTCTGATGAGTGAGGTAAGGAAGAATAGGAGCAAGTGGGCAAGCGAAGAGAAAGTCGGGCAAGAAGAACTGTACGAGGCTGCTGAGAGAGTTTTGACAGAACTGAAAGCTTATACCGAGCATTCGACGGCCTTTATCACAAGGGTCAACAAACGGGAAGCCCCTGACTATTACAACGGTAGGATTCGCACAGTACATATTGGGGATGCAGCAGCTGACATTAGATTCCAGTGATCAAACACCCGATGGATCTTGGTACCATGACTAAGAAACTCAAGGCTGTTCAGTACAAGTCCAAGCAAGAATTTGTAGATGATCTCAGTCTGATCTGGGCCAATTGCTTGAGATATAACGCTAACCCCGAGCACTTCCTTCGTCGTCATGCATTGTTCATGCGTAAGAAGGCCGAAGAGCTTGTGCCTATGATCCCGGCCATTATTATAAAAGACCGCGCAGACGTCGAAGCAGAAGAGCGTCGGCTCTTGAACGGCGATGCTGATATAGATGGTGGCGAAGAGAGTGATGATGAGCCAATTATATCTTCAAGAGGACGGAAGGCACCGGGTAAAAAGTCAAAGAAAGGCTCTGCCGCTAGAAAAGCGCCGGCTGGCGCTCACGAGAGTTCTCCTGCTGCAGATGTAAAACCGTCAATACATGCCTTAAGTTCGAACGGTCTCGGGTCTAATCTCAAAAACGAGAATTTATTAAGAGCAGACTCTGAGAGCGTATTGGACGGAAGTACCAAGGATTTGTCCACTCCACCGCCTGGAGCTATAACTCCTATAGGTGTCAATGGTGTCTCAGGTCATGGAGTGCCACAATCAGGAATCCTTGACATAGATGGGACAGAGCCTTCGATCAATGGGGTTGGCTCTGTAACGGGCATGAACGAGGAAGCTGAACGGGAAGACATTGGGTATAAGACATGGAAGCAGGTCACGAAGAAAGATCGTGCGCTTGTTACAGCCGAACGCCACCGCCTATTCAAGGGAGATCATCTCAACCCCGACGAACCCGCATTGTTGCGTAACAAGATGGGTATGCGGCGATGGCTCCGAAAGCAGAAGCAAGCGGTTGCGGAGGGTGCGCTAGGAAAGCCAGCTGCAGAGGCGGAATCTTTGGAAATTCAGGAATCAGAGTCAAGTGGTGAGACGCTAGCAGAAGGCATGGAAGGAGAGGAAGAAAGAGTGCTACCAGATTACTATGACACCTTAGCCGCCATGCCGGATCTTTCAAGTCGGCTAAGGTGGATTGAAGACGCAACAGGAGAGGTGCAGGATCCTTCGGGCGAATTCCTACGCATCCTACAACAAGGGCTATTCACCTCTCCGGAAAGTAGCTTGACAAAGAAGATAGAGGATAATATGCGGCAGATGCAGCAGACCAGGAAGATTTGTTCAAAAATAGCCGTTGTGAAGCAAATGCAGATACAGGCACAGGTAAGCACTCTAGACGCCACAGGATACAATTACTAATGCGAGCAGATGTACCATGGCCAATTTCAGAAGCATGAGCCTGTGCCTTTCGTCGAGCAAGACATTGAACCCCACGTCATGTCAGACGAGGGTCCGGTGGTTTCACCCTGGGTCACACGCGCCGCTCTGCAACGCTCTGTTGGCAAAATCTTCTTCCATGCCGGATTTGAAGAATGTCAACCAGCCGCACTAGATGCAATCACTGATTTGGCTGGAGACTATTTCACCAAGATCGCTCGGACATTCAACGAGTATATGCAGACACCAAAAATAGCGGTGCCCACGCCCATGGGCGTGGCATTAGGAGTCACAGAAGTCACTTGGAAAGACCGGTTCACGGCTGAAGAGATTGCCCTGCACACTCTCAACGAAAATGGCTGTGATATCGAGGCGCTCGAGATGTATGTGAAGGACGACGTCGAGCGTAGTAGCACAAAATTGGCCGTTATGCATGACAGAATGAAAGCTCATCTTGCAGACCTACTTCGGCCCGCTCTTAACGACGCTGGTCCCGATGGCTCTAACGCGTTCAACGACGGCAGCGAACAATTTGTCGGTGGTGACTTTGCCGAGGAACTTGGCGAAGACTTCTTTGGCTTCAAGGAACTTGGGCTTGACCAAGAATTGGGCCTGGCATCCCTGGCTGTGCCGCTGCATCTGTTGCAGAATCGTGTGCATAGGCACAGCCAGGCGCAAAATCCAAGGTAATTTTCCTTTCCAATTTCACCTCCGTTGGCTCCTTCTAGCACCTCCCCGGAGATTCCTGGCTCCCATTTACCCTTTGTGTTCCCATTCTCGATAATTGACGTGCAAAAACCTCCAGCTCCTCATCTTCCGCCCTCCCATCCGCACTACCCCAGCCTTCCGCCCTCACTCCCGTAACGATCGACAACGTAAAGTCTCAAATCGGTCTTGTACAACAGTACTTCCTCGACAAACTAGGCGCCAACAACGAGCAGGCATTAGTCGAAGACGACGACTTGCCCCAGAAGCAACGATTTCCGAAACCGAGATTACCACCTACAGGCAAGATCAGTAGTCCGAGGAAACGGCCGCTCAGGGAACAGGGACCCGGTAAGGGGCATCCGAGGAAGAAGATCAAGTTGGACGATGGCAAGGGTGACAAAGGGGTAGTGCCGTTTCCGAAGCTGAAAGCGGTGGGTATGGAGAGGAGTGAGAGTGGGGACAGCAGGAAAGAGGCCGCGAAGGAGAAAGAGAAGGACACGGGCGGGATGATGAGTCCAGAAAGTCTGGAAGCTACCTAGGAAACTCAGAGAGGGTACGTATACGCTTTCGATCGTGCTTAGTCAATAGGGGCATTTCTGGGGGGTTTCTCCGTGGTGACGGGTTTGGGATGATCATATGCATGGATGAAATAGACTGGGTCAAGGCCCTTGGCGTATAAATTTTTCGTTTCTTGTGTAATATATGCTTGTTTATCAATTCGGGACGTCTATGGTATGGGACGAGGGGCAGGCTAGGGGCTTGATACGGGATCCCATTGGGGCGAAGGAGGGGGGGGGCAATTGCATACTATGGCGCTGGCGGGTTCTTGAGCGTGGCGACTCGCTCTATCAGGCAGTTCTAACGGGTCGCTGGGATTTCCGAATCTTTCGCCATCTTCGCGGTTTTTATTCTCGTCGAGTTTCCCTCCCCAAATGCGAAGCCATAATCATTTTGCACCAAGGCCTTCAGACCTGATGCAATCCATCGATCTTAGGTTCCAACTCCCGCTCCCATCGGCCCTCCCCTCCCTTCCACCTCCTTCCTACCGTGACCTCTTCCATTCATTCCCACTCATTGCCACTCCCCTCGCTATCATCAACCACTGATAAACATGCCACATCTCAATCCCATCGTCTCACTCCTCCAAACCCTCGCGGTTTTGATTGCTCGCCGCCTGAATTCCCTCGTACTTGCTGTGGTGCTCTGGCTGAGCGATAGCAAAGCCGAGCCGTGCCGTCTCTTCCCCGTCACTGAGATCTGGGATGGGGGGGTTCTTGTATGGCGGAGTCTTTTTACCAACCTCGCAAGGATAACGAATTTAATTACGCGGTCGCCTTGTCCTTGCAAGTGGGGCCTTAGACAGGCACCCTTTGGTATCGAAGTTCTCGGGCCAATATATGTAGATGAGCGTCTTTTCGTCTACAGGTTGCTTTCTCACTTGTCTTTTCTGCCCATCATATTCGACGGATACACGTTCTTTGGATGAAAATGTTCGTTTTTCGACGCCCTTCGTGGTATGTATGGTTCAGGTTGTGTTTCCCTTTTTGTAAATCGAATAGGATCTAGGAAATTAGCGCTTGGCGTGGGTGGCTGTTTTCGTTGCAGTGTGGGGGTTTGGTTGTGCGTTTCGGCTGCGTTTGGGGTCCGTATGAGTAAAGTGGTATTGGGGTGATGTTTTCTTTCTCTTTTGTAACGTGGTTGTTGACAATAACTGAATACTCCTGCTCTTCTGCGTTGTTGATCTCTCAAGCGTGACCTTTTCATGAATCTGCCAATGCTCTACCATTCTCTGGGAATTCATTGACAGGTCTGTCTCGGTGATCATGAATTGGAGTAAAAGGCCTTTTGTTTTTCTAATCAATTTCCTCGAACATATGCTTTCGGCTTCAATGAGCCAGTTGTTCCCATGGCTTCTTAGTGTTCTTGTTTATGTCTATGCTCTTTTGGTCTCTTTTGGTTTCTTTTGATTTCTTTCTCTTAGATCTTCTCTCTTATTGACTAGAGTGAGGAAAAGGTCTTCGTGTGACCTTAGATTCAAAGAACTTGATCAGGGCCATTCTAGAAACTTGAAAAAATTGGGCCCCCCTCCCCTCTCCCTCCCCCTTTCCCCCATTCCCTTCTTCTCTTCTTTTTTCTTTACTCGGTTCAAACAAACATACTCGCAGGGAAGACCCTTGGGTCGAAGAAATCCCTTCGACTTTTTTGCCGCTGCTTTATTTGCTGCAAGACGATTTCCGCAGATGCCCTGCCGACAGGTACTGTCCCTTGGGCCTACTGTAGATGATTGCTGTCGCAATAGGCGTCTTTGATTCTATTGCGAGCTATAATCAAGGCGTCAGCTTCTAGTTGACGGCACGATGCGCAACGATGAGTTGCATGTCTTGTATGCGGCCATGCTCGCCAAATACATTCTGAGCCTAAGCCGGGAGTCATTTCCGCATCAGACTCCTCACAGGTGTACTGGTGCCAGAATGGATCCGTGGGACACTTGGCATCTCGCGGCTGCTGATATGTGTCGCTTGGCAGGGCTAGCTGCCGTTGTGCTTTCTCTCGATCTGGGATATATTCGTCTTGTCCTTGGTGTCCGGTCAGCTCGTTCATTACCGGTAGTTCTTCAGCTACTGTTTTATGACATCTTCTTTCGATCGCTAACTTTCAGCGTTTAATTTTTGATTGTCGACATAATGACTCTTTCCCACTTTCAAGCCTTATCCTTTGCTCATCAGACTTTTGAGTCATTTCTTACTCGCTCGAGACGAAATTTTTTCTGGCTCAGAGAGGCACGCTGATCTCAGTTTACCGACGGCGCTGCTTGTCGATGTCGCAGGCCATGAGACTCATGGTCTTTCGATCGTGACACATCTTTCTTGCTCATTTCTTAATACTTTGAAATGTAGTTGTCTAACAAATATCAGTTCAAGTATAAAGAAACAGCGTAGCTTTATAATCATGACGTAAAAGAATACACGTTTTCAAGCATGATGTATTGAGAAGAACGAGCGAACGATCGTTCAGATAGTAAATCGTCAAAGAGTTAACTAAATTGAATAAGAAAAAGAAATAATTAAACTAAATAAAAAAAACAATCAAGAATCAAGCGTTTCTCTGCGTCTGCTGATGTTGAAATCATCACATCATCTGATCTCTCGTCAACAATGATGTTATCATGATGCTCATCTGTTCAGCATTGCGAAGATCGTTCATCATGTCGACGCGAGATCTCAGATTGTCAAATTCGATCGACAGACGTCTAAAGACGTCGAGATGTCTTGAATCAGACTTCAAAACTTGAAAGTACTCACGACTTCTTGAATTCATCTTAAAGATGATGTTGTTGCTCAGATGATTTATTCGATTGTCGATGTCGATCATCTTCAAATGAGAAAAATCATTCGTCTCTGTGATGCGCGACTCATCATCGAACGACCCTACTTAGATTACACGAATTAAAATATTCGAGAACAACGTAGATGAAAGCATTTGAATTTATATCTGACGAACTTGAAAATCTTGTCTTTCTCTTCTTTTGACTCTTGTCTTTCAATTGATTCTTGAGTTTGAGAGACGTGATTCGATCGTCTTCATTCGAAGTCAAAGCTTGTCGTTCTGTTGTTGAAGCTGTGACAAAATAGCGATGACGACGACGTGATTCAGTTACGACAATCTTGCAACATCATTCTCGAAGAAGAAGAGTAAGCACTTGAACGCGTTTGAGCGAAAGAGTCTCGATGAATCTGAAACGCAGACTGTCTGTGACGTGTGACGGCAGCAGCAGCCTTTCGAGCATTGCTCTGACGTTTCTTATTTACATAGCTGTTAGAAGATATAGAAGGCATGTTGCAGAAGGTAAAAGTACGCTGTTAACGACGAAGAACGAAGTGAAGCAGTGTAAACACGAAGCCGAATAGAAAAACCGACAATTCATTGAAAATTGAATGCTTAACTGTAATGGGGTTGACTCAAGCTAAGGGAAAGGGGTCAAAATCAGTCACTATAAGCAACTGCGTTGCTTATAATCTTCTTAGTTTCTTTAAAGGTGCCTATTTTTCAGTTGTTACTCAGAGGATTATGTGGTTTCCGCGATATTCATGATTTCTTCTTTTGAAAAAACGTGTTCTCTGCGACGTTTATTCTGCTGGTTGTGACGGACAACAACTTCGAATTAGACTGACGACTATCTAATGGTGTCAAGATCCTCTCAGAATTATTTGTGGCGATATAATCTGAAGCATCTTCTGTCTTGTCTCTTAACACAAGCTTTCAGATGAATACTCTGGTCTGTCATTTGAGGTTTGAAACTAAAGGATTCGAGGAATTGAAACATATTCCGAAGTGCTTGCGACTACCATAAATTTCTGCCATGAGGAAGTTCAGGAGTGAGCAAGCCATTGCTGCCAGGATATAAAAGGCCGTCTTTTGATGAGAAGAGCCTATTGTTTATAACGTAATGAAAATGAATTATCTGGATTGGAAGTGGCCTCATCAATCAGTAGTATCACCGTGCAAAGGCTTTACTGTAGTAGTTATGATGATGCTCAATGACGGCAGAACGGTAGGCAGAGCTCTTGCTGAGAAACCCGTTAAGCTGACCGATAAATATCCGAGGTTCATCTCGAAGGTCTGCCACAATGTGCTGACTGGGAAAAGACCTTCCAGGCACCCGGAATGTTGGTGAAAACATGTAGCTTGCAGTAGAGACTGTCGTACTGGCCGACAAAGAAGCTCCACGACTTAGTTGTAGAACTTGTTCTCAGATTGCAATGGCAAAAGTCAAGCCTGAAAAGGGGTAGTACATCTGCTTCCACCAGTTGAGATATGACTACAGTCAATCAATACCGTGCAAGACTAAGTACATCATTGTTGCCAGTTACGCCGCCTAGGATATTGCTGCCGGCTGGTAGCTCAAGCCGGTCTAATTCATGTACCCATGTCGGGTTGGAGTAGCTGTGGCAATAGAAATCCCACAGTCAAGGCGGTATAAATCTGGTAAATCGTTCTAGTCACATCCTCGTATTCAATGTATGCTGTCCTCAACGGGAAGTGTGGTGCTCGTTGTCGTTATGCTCTTCAATCTGGCCAGAGTGAGCGGCTCGCGAAATGGTGTAGCTTGATAGATTTCGGTTCATCATATCGTTCCTGATATCGTTGAACTCAATTATCTTTGTGTATTGTTCGATGTTTTCTCAGCCTTCTAGTCGGGAAGTTGTTCGTCTCGTCTTACACATTTCTCATAATACGCAGTAGTTAACGTTTCCTCGCTAATTGTCCTCACATCAGCAACGGTAATGCCCCTGGTTCTCTTCCTGCTCCTCCAGTGGTACTGAATTCTCGAGCATTTCCACGAGTTGATGGAAATTACTCTGGTCGAACATCTCCTTGAGCGTAGGCATTACTCTCCGTCGTTATCTGCTGACTTTGTTTGTACTAACATCAGCGGAGTGCCGTTTTAGATAATTAGCTGTCAATACTAAGATGGACTGTAACAGGAAGCAGACACAGCGCTCCGACGATGTTTGGAATGTATGCAAAACGGAAGAGGTCAAACCACAACCGCATGTTTCCTAGCCTATGGCTTTGTAGGTTTGGAGCTCTTCCAAGATCTGTGCTTGCTGCTGGCGTGTTGCGAAAGAGAGCGGATTGAGACTGTCTTTTGTAATGATTAATGCGTTTTCTTCACCTGGTGTTGTACTTGAGAAAGGGACATAACCAACGAGCGGCATTATAGACGGCGGACGACAATGTTGACGTATCGAAAGTGTCCAGAGTCGGTGTCTCATGATCCTGTTTGTGACAAAATCGTCTCTGGTTTCCAAAAAGAATGCTTACAAGAACTATGGATATAAAAAACTTGATAATGGTTGACATCTTGCTGGAAGGCGTGGATGAGCTGTCGGCGCTCTTTGTAAGTGAGGGCTTGGTTCAACGCGTGTCTTAGTTTCTTAAGCCGAAGCATTCTGACTTTTCAGCACTTGCCCCGCTAAGAAATGCTGTAATGAGATCGTTGCTGGATGTGTCAAAGATGTAGAACGAGAACAGCAACAACTGCTTATCGCAAGCGGGATTCGACAGCACCTTCATCGAACATGGCGAGCAAAACGTCCGTTTCGTGAATGAAAACACGGTTGCAATCTAGATAGCTTCTGAGTTCTTTCGGATATGCCGTGATATTTTGTATAATACTGTGACCGATATTTACTATAGGGAGAAATCGCAATGTTCTCTGAGTACTATTATATTAGTTGCAACAGTGCTGGATACTGCTGCACATTTTACTTGGGATGAAGTCGGGCAGGTTCCTCTACCGATCTTCTCTTTTTGCCAGTAGGCGTTTGACTAAAGCCGCAGTGGGACCCATAACTTGTTGTGGCGATTCTGTGATGGACGCTTTGTAGACCTTTTCCAGGTCAACTTCCCACTTTCTCAATCCGCATTGAGATGTTTCTGAGCGGCATACCCCATGAGGCGATCGCCAGTCCACAACGCCTTGATTGCTTCCTGAATCAAGCATGATATGCAATGCTCTGGTCCGCACTTTTGGACGTCGTGGCCGTTGATCAAAAATTGATTATGTATCACGGTGTTGTGTGCCACTGCCTGCGAGACAGCGGACGTGTAACATGTTTGGCCAAGATTGCACAGCCCCTTGAGTCTGAAGAGCAGGAGACCGGCTCTGGGTACATTTCTTAATCGCACGGGTTTTGGCATCGCGCTCATTTTCCTGGTGGACTTCTTTGTTTTAAGCTATGCCCGATATATACGAAGAGTTGAGAGGGTTTTCCGTCGAAATGAAGTCTCGAATTCATTATTTGAATAAGCTTTGAGGTTTGATAAGTGTGCTATAGCTCCTGGGACGAGAAGATAATAATATCCCATCCATCGGTAGGCAGCTCTGATGTAGTGAGAAAGGGTCGGACTTGTTGCGGACCCATTACACAGAAAACAACGGCGAGGAGCTTTTGGCCCAAGCCTATCCGGTCATCAAGGGTTCTACCTCGAAGTGCGGATTTGTAGAGCATGTGGGCTTGCGCCCATGCCTTAGAGCTGCCAAGGATGCGACCGAGCCCGCATTCATTGATCTTTTCGAAAACCCCAGCATTTGTGCTCAAGAGCAAAAATTTCTTTTATATGGAATAGGTTTGAGTTATTTCAGTATATTATACATAGACAGATACATAAACTTATTAATTTGATCAGATAGATGATTTGTTAACGGACAGCTTAGAAGATTGACTCGTGAAAGGGTTTTCAATGATCTTTAGATAGAATAAAAGGCGGAGTGTTCGGGAATGGTGAACGGCTTTTATAGCCCTCGGTGAACAGTAATGCACGTAAAGAATCATTCTTCCTGCATTCACGACAGATGAAGAACAAGCGTCGTGAAGTAAGGCCGAGAACATAACACGAGAGATGACAATGTGATATGAGACATGACGGAGCGAGGTGAGAGATGATCAGGTCAAAAGAGAAGTAGTCAGCTTAGTCTAACTTTAAAGATGCTCGGCCACCAACAACGATGGCTTGTTGTGTTGTAAAAGGAATTCCCCTCCTTCCAGCTGCCTCATTTGGTGTAAGGACAGTCGAGAACCTTTGCCATGCACATACTTGTTCTCAGCGATACGTTGAATCGAGGAAGTAGAAGACTTGCTAGTACGCACTGTATACATGGTCCAAAGGCTGAATCGGGTGTTGACCTCATACCCTCAAAGGCTTGCGTGACATGCAAAAAAAAGCACTTAGAGTTCCTGCCATCAAGAGAAGCATATCATTACCCATAAGGACATTTAGCTGACATTGTAGGAATATGCCATACTCCGAAGCTTGGAGGGAATCTTGGGTGCGATTGGCAGGCATACAGAGAGTGTTAGATGGTCTCTATAAGCGTTGTTCTAGAGCTGATATATGCCCACGCGCGGCGGGTTAGACCTCGCTTGTAGTTGAAACGAGAGTTGTTCATGCTCTATAAGTTACTTTCGGAACGGCTGGCAGGACTAGGGAGTATGGCTGGTACTGCAGCTCTCAGTCACAATCTCGGTGAAAGGGCCTGATATTGTAGGATATGAGTTCAGTCGGGAATTTTCGGCTCATCGGTAGACTCCTCTATCAAAATAATTTCCATAATAGTCAAGCGTCCCGCGTCGGCGATCATCTCTGCCGGTCCACCTTACCACCTTGACCTCGCCGGGCCAGTACCCGTCTACATGCTTTATACCGTGTTCGATTGCATTCTCATAAGCAAGCTTTCTTTCTCTTCTGAACTTAGCAAGCTCTCGAACCACATCCGCACCAGCTTCTGGGACGATTGTTTTTTGCCGCAAAATTGGCAATTCTGTGGGTGGCGGATTGTCGGTAGATAACACCATCTTCTCAGATGAGATGGCAAGTTGGACAGTGGAATCTATAGCGTAGACACCACACTCGTCGTCGTCACCAAAGAACGAAAAGTCCTGGTTAGACTCATGTGCATGCCAGAAAGCCTCGCTATCTGCGTCTTCGGTGGAGGACTTTGTTCTATTAACCAGCTTTGATGGTGGTGGCGTGAGGGGCGAAGTATGGAAGTCAAGGCTTGAAGTAGTGCTTGGTGAAGATGGCGGGGCCATCTCAAGGACGACGCGCTGGAGAGCAAAGATTTCTTGCGCGCCTCGATGTTTTTGTCTTGGTCGTGGCTGCTTGGGATTTTGAGGAGAACCTGGGGCAAAATCTATCTGAAGGCTCGCAAGCTCTGCCTCTGAAGCACAGTCACGAATGAAGTCGATCAAGGTATTGATGAGGTGGTGATCATTATCGTAACAAGGAACGTCGGTCAAAACGAGAGTACGTAGGTTGGGAAGCATTCCTGGTGAAAGACCATGCGGTTTGTCTTTGTATCGTGCTCGGAGCTCTTGTCGCTGCCTCTGGATTAGCGCAACGCCCATCTCGGCGCTCCCGGCGGCTCCCTCGGATCCGTCTGCGTCTCCTTTCCGATCATGCAAACGGTCACGTTTGTTGATCCCGTTGATATCCTGTGCAATGGGTCCTAAGCCGGTGGCTGTGAGTATAGGTGACCCCTCTTCCTTGGCTTCTCCCTCATCGACAGTTTCAGGTGCGAATGCACCACCGCGTCGAACACCCGAGGGCCTTCGCGATAATGATAGCGATGGCTTCTCGCCCTGTGCAGAAGACAGATGGACATGTATTGAGTCACCAGGCAGCTCGTAGCGCGGCGCAGCCTCGTCGTTTGGTAACTCACAGAAAGGGATAGCGGCATCCATCTCATATACTGCTGCATCCATCTCATGAAACGATTCTTCCGCATTAAGTTCACAGACTACTGGAGATGAATGTTCGTCTTTGAACGGCGCAGCTCGAGTGACTACGGCATGATTAAGCCGCAGAAAAGTAATGTTGCTAGAACCATATCTTCCCAGTACAGAGGTGAGCTTCTCTATCCCTGGTAACATTACAAGATGATCTTTGAAAGTTGGGGGGCATGTGGATGAGTGCGAGCGAGGTCTTAGTATGACCCTTCCGTTATCAATCGCACCGGCATCTAAGACGTGTAAACTTTCCGACTTTACCAGGCTCGATAGACCCTCTACCGTCAGATGATTGTCCGATATGTAAAGGTGGGTAATACCGGAATGGTGTAAGTCTTCGAAAGGTAGCCTGCTGACGAGCCCCTTGGTTAGCCGTCGAACAAAATGCTCGTCAAAGTTTTCGTCACGGAACTCGTCGAGTATAGCAGGGTCTGGTTGGACCATACCAGCAGGCCAATCTTCAACTAGAGTGGTTGACAGAGCAGCTAGTCTGGTGGGTGCTTGCCCATTCGCGCCGGCAATAGCTTGAAAGCAGAGGTTTAGAAGAGTCCTAACGCCTCGATCTGTCAGATGATTGCCTCGCACGTCGAGGCTCCGGATCCGGATATCTATAGCATCTGCAAGGATCTCAACGTCTTCATCCCTAAGATTCACGTTGCGCAACTTCAGTACCTGTATATTAGGCATGCCTTTCAACTTGGACAAAACATTTTGATCTCTTGCGGCTAGGGTGTTGGAAAGATCCACGAATACCAGACTCGGGAAGTGACTTAGAGCTTCAGCCAAACTTGTAGACGTAGTATTCATGCAATGGGTCGCAATCAAAAGCCTGAGTGCAAAGGTTGGAATTATGTCTGCGATCGATGGCCGGCGACCGCTACTATGGTGCCGTAGGGCAACTAGAGAGTGATGGTCGAAGAATGGTAACTCCGATACAACGAGCGATTGTAAGTTTGGCAGATTTTCCAAAACATCCCGAAGCCATTCAGGGTGGGGTCCATCGTAGATTTCCGACTGGGCAGGAGGTAAGTGTAGAGTATGTGTAAGGCCTCGAACACTGAGACGAGCCCATTTGAGGGTTCTTTTGAACCTGGTGAGGGCCACTATCGAATTAGTGACGAGACGATCAGACCTTGACTGCGATATGTTTCTTACCGTAGACTGCATCGTTCTCTGTCCCAAAATGGGACGCTGGATTTCCCCAGAGGTAGGGCGCAAACGTCTCATGCCATTTTCTCGAAACTCGGCAGGCCGCGCATAGGTCAGACGATGGTATGTATAGAGCTACTGTCTTCCAGTAGTCTCTGGATACGGCACTCTCGTAAGACGGTGGCACATTCTCCATGACCGCTCAAGCCCGTGAGGTCGGATGTCCTATGAGGCTGCCAGTGACGCAGCAAAACAATTTGGGAAGACATGGAATTTTGTGAGGGTAATGACAATGCGACTGTATCGATAGCCCTCAGGGCCTTGGGAAACATTCGGGGGCGAATTCGGGCATAACCTCCGAGAATCAGCCCTAAAGTAAGTCTCCAGCCTTTGGCGTCAAGCGACTTCTAGCACGAAGTGACACTATTTTCGAACTATGTAAAAAGTTTCGGCATTTAGGGCAAATGATGTCTCACATGCCGGCTAAAGGAGCTGAAGACAGTTTCAGGTCTACTACAGTACTGGCGGTATACGCGCTTCCTGCAAGGCTCACAGGCATATTGTGTTCTTCGGTGATTGCTTCTTATTTAAATCAAGCGTATGTGGAAGCTTTATTAGATTTGTAGGTATATACGGAGTACATTATTGGACACATTCTCTTGGTGTTATCTCTGATGTAGATAGCTTCCGAGGAAGAGTCTGGCCATCCACTTCTTGGCGTTTGTCCCTTGTGCATCGACCATATCATCCAACTTTTAGATTATGTGATTCCTTTCAATGTCCATTATATACGGGATTCCTAGTAGTATAAGCCCTTCTGCCACCACAAGCATCTCGCATTAGCTGTGTCATCCTTTTTCTCGGTTATGCTCGTAGCGTCGAGGTTTAGTATCTCGCTGTTGTTGCCGTAAAGGGGAAACACCGGGATTCCGGAACCAGAAGGCACGCCGGTCTCCGCAAAAGAGGTTATATAGGCCTGGAGTGCCTTTGCCGTTGCATCGCTCTTCACTGCCGTGTTAGGTCCGTTGAAAAACGTGTAGGGAATGTCCTGGCCGTGGAGCGCCGGAGGTACACTGAACTCATAGGCATAGGTTCGGTTACCAAACGCTCTGTCAAGGTATTTACTGGTACAGGTAAAGCTAGAGTCAGCGATTGTAAGGACCTCACGGCCAATCTCGTCCTTGTACCCAAATTTCCCCGAAAAATCTGGGGGGTAGAGGACGTTCTCGATGTAACTCGCAGCACTGGGGCTGATGTCAGGATAACTCGTTGTCACGAGCTGGCCATAAGCTGTATCGTTGGTAATTGCTGGACTTGAGAAATCAAGGCCTTCGTCGGCGTTATGTCCAATCAGCAACTTCAAGTTTTTGTCGAAAGAGCCCTGCAGAAGGAGTTTCCCAGGAAGCGCAGGAGCGAACAATCCATCGACGACTGGGCCATAGGTAAATTGTCCGTAAGCTGAGCCTCCGACCTGTATTATATTCGCAGTAATCAATGCGCTTGATGGTAGCAGCCTTACTTCCTCAATTGTGCTGACATTCAACAATTTTAAGTAGCTCTGGGCCGTGAGTTCCTGTTGGAAATTCGAAGGATTGTTCTGCCACGCAGCACTCTGAAGAACAGCCTGCTGAAAAGGGGCGGGTCCAGCGAGCCCGCCGAAAGCAGTGATCTGGTGGAAGATTGAACCACCCCCAGCAGACTCTCCAAACACAGTGACACGGTTGGGATCACCGCCAAACAAATGAATGTTTTTCTGGATCCACTGGAGAGCGAGACGCTGGTCGTACAAGCCAGCATTAGCTGTACCATCGCTCTGCAGAGTCGGTCCCGATATCCACCCGAAGGCTCCCAATCTGTAGTTGAGGGCGACATAGACTACTCCTTCAGACCCAGAAGCCTGACTAGCCTTCAACAGACCTGCGGGGTTGTAAGTCCCAAAACCAGTCTTTTCTCCAGCAGTGTAACCTCCACCGTATATCCACACTAGGACCGGCGCTCCACAGTTCGATTTTTTATCGTCATTCCTGGATTCTTTCGTAGCTTTCTTAAAGATGTTTTGAGGCACAACGACGTCGAGGAACAAGCAGTCTTCGGTGGTTCGTGGATCCTGAGGGGGGAGCTTGCTAGATGCACCAGCTAGAGCTCCTTCCGCCGCTGTTAGGTTAAAAGGCTGCCCGGTCAGGTAGGCCGGAACAAATTGGGCAGCAATAAGGTACCAAGCCGGGTTTGCCTGTGGGCATATACGCCCAATGCTGCCATTGTCTATTGTTATATTTCTGCCCGATGGAGCGACGGGTGCACGGAAGCGTAATTCGCCAACCGGGGGCTGTGCGTATCTGATATTTGAGAAATTATAGTAACCACCGGTGGACTGGATAGGAGTCAGCAGCTGGTGTAAGGTTCGAGGCATGGACGCACATTGAACGAATTAGCCTGGTGCAAGCTGTAGCCAAGATCGACTACTGGCAAGTTTGACGAGTTCTGAGGCGCCGCAAATGCAATTCCAGAAAGGACGAGACCCGTCGCGAATATAGACAATCTTTGGGACATTTTGACGGCTGTGGAGGGTTGGTCGGAGGAGCTCCATGGTGGGGATGCATGAGCTTTGTAGCTGACGTTTGAGCTCAAGCTCAATCCAGCAGGCTGCAGGTGGTGTTAATAATCCCGAAGCCCTCTGAGAGTCCGAGCCTGGATGCATTCCGACATCTCGTCGTCAGCCTGCAGGTAAGCCGCAGCTGATTTCGGCACTGGTTAGAGTAGGCCAGGCAGGTCCAGGGCTCCCATTTCTCTCGCTAAGTCGCTATGCATCCCCTGTTACGATCCTAGCTACGCACCTATGTTGGTAGCTATGTTGGTGGCTATGTTGATGACTATCGCCGGCCGCTCGCCGCTAGGCTATAGGGTTGTTCCGAGGCCAACCCTATTCAGGGTTAGCTTATGTTCTCCTGAGTCATATAGATAGCCGGCTCTTCCCTTCTAGATACTTTCCTTCCTTAGCATTTATATACTCGTTACATTACACCCATATGACTCGCTCTATGCTGGCCCCTAACATCCCCATTCGTGCTAAGCCGTCGACTGGAGGTGTGATTCACCGTCATTGATGCCTTTAGCCCTTGAAAACCCCGCAATTCGGGGGACTGCTGGCCAGGGCAACCGTTAATTAACTCAATTGTAACGAGTAATGTGGTTTGGCGTCGGATTAATCGCTCCAATGGAATATCAACTTTAAAGTTTATTGTGGACAATAATGATATGCCCCCGCATCTAGTCTGGTGGGAAAAGAGCTTATTAACAGCCTCGGTCCACGAACCCCGATGTGGACAGTGGAGATCTCAACTCCCCAGCTCCATCCCCGGAACAGAAAATGCACCACTTTCTAAACTCCCTTAGGAAGGTCGTGGGCGCCAAACCACTACAGCCGCCCAACAGAAAAGATCAGCAACACGGCCTTGCTCTCAAGAACGGGAACTTGTGTATATACTACCGTACATAAGTTACTGCCGGTCGACAGTTTGATGAGTGTGACCATTCAATGTCCTGAAGGTCTGAATGAATAACAAAAGGGGACAGTCGAAGATCAGAAACCCATGATATCGTACGAACCATAAATAATGGTTGAAACCCAAGTCGCATTCTTACACCAGTTGCTCTACTGCTGGGTAATTGTGTCTCCTGCCACCAGGGACAAAGTTAACCCGTTGCTGACAGTCCAACTTGACAGCTTCTTCTGATCAGTCGGTGGTGTCTGCTTTCTTTGCGGAATGACCGTCGCTCAACCAAACTTTGGGAGGGTTCCTGCATCAGACGAAATCTGGAACCGGAGAAATGGCTGGCCAAATGTGCCAGGTACCCCTCGAATCAAACCCTTTCATTTTGGTGAATCCCTGACAGTATATAAACACGTCCCGTATCCTTCTTCTCTACTCGTACTCCGTATCGTCTTGACAATATTGGTTGCTGATACAGATCTTCTGCGATTTACGGTTCACTAGCTATTTACTGATTGTCCCTGCCAATTGTATTGAAAATGATTTTTACAATTATTTTATCTATGCTGTTAGTGGTAGTGGGTGTTTCTACACAAGAAACTCTTTCGCCATTTTCAATCTATAATCAGACAGGACGGCTTCCCGCTGGCTGCGTCAATGGGTACAGTGCCGGCACCGACACAGTCCTCTACAGTGTTCCTTACACCTATGCCCAAGTAATGTCGATTGTTGGGTCTTTCAAAAATCTAACTTGGAGTGGAAACCCTGACAACACGGTACGCCCTCTACTTCAAGCGTTTGTGGAGAAATTGACACCAGCGCAGGTAACACTCAATGGGACAAACAACCAGATCGGTACTGCTAGGACTTACAGCACAGCTGGAGCGTACGTGATTGAGACAATCACGGTCTACGATAAACCAGCGGCAGGACCATACAATGAGGTACACACACTAGCACCTCTGTCGATCTCTGCCGCCAACCTGAGCTTCTATGCCGCATATGACGGTACCGTCATTACCCCAATATGTGGCGGATCTGCCAGCCAGTTCAACCTCACAATCAACTTCTGCGCAACGAACGCGACCGCCGCGGCATCAATACTCCATATGCTCCACCTCACCGACGCAACGACTGTTGGGGTATTCCTAGGTAACCAAAACTTCACCTCTTGTGCTGCTCTCAACCCGTCATCTTCTGGAAGTACGAACGCTACCATGGGTTCGGCTCCAATGCCTTCTGCCTTCACCGGGGATGCAAGCCTACTGCATGCAAGTTCTTTGCTTCTGGGCTTTGGTGCTCTTGCAGCTGTGTTGGTTTGAGTATTTTAAAGTGTCACTCTATAAGACTTAAAATGTCATCTTATGTATATACTCAAGTCTCAAACATTGCTATTGTACTATGGTCAACCATCGTCAGAAGTTGGAGCAGTACTGCATATAATTCAACTATTCTACTGCAACCATCTCTCTCGATCCTCTTTGTATGAGATTAGTACATCTGCCTCTCTGAGGGAATTACAATCCGAGATACGGGGTCACTACCAGATTTTCTCAGAAAGAGATCCCTGACATTGTTTACCACAGACGCAGATCGCACCGAATATTTTCTCCGCTACTGTTGCTTTGTTCCCTACGGCTCGGTACGTTTACGACTTTCATGGTCCGATTTCAAAGGGGCGATGGCGTTCCACTCGGCAACAGCCAACCACGGAGGAGAGATTAGACATTCAACTGAATTACTTATACTTTCTCTGACCATACTATTCACCTCAAAATCTTAGAACGTCGGTGCATCATAGTACCATCGATGCGCATATGGCGTCTCGAACTTGCAGACAGCGCCGGGTGGCCCCTTGTTGCGCTCTTTGCCCGCTGCCAACGATGGATCAAGCCGCCTCGAAGGTCTGACTGGAATCGCTCTTCTATCACTAGCGTCTGTGCTGTCAAAACCAAGGACAATTCGTTTGCGGCATTTATGTGCCTGTTTCAACACAGTTGAATGTCACCAGGGCCGGTCTAATGGGGAAGCGCGGGGCGAATGGAATGAAAAGATTTGAAAGTCAACGTATGACAGAGCCTCGGAATATGTACGCTTCGTAACAATGTCGACGCAGAGAACAATTTCGGAAGGTTTCTGGAAGCAGTCTGCGGCTTCCTCTAATCTGTCAGCGTCGTGAGATAGGTCCGAGGTCGCTCACTCGAGTGAGTTGTTTTTCTTCGGCACGCCCGGCTCACTTTTGCCTGTATCCATGTGTTCAAGTCTGGTCATCTGAACGTGCGCCATACGTACTTCCACAGCACGTCCACGGTACGCCTTCCTTTTGAGGGTTTTTCCAGGATATCCAAACTTCCACAAATTGTTACTTATCGGGTAACAGTTGTTAGGTGTTCAAGTACGGAGTACCTCCAAGCAATCATAACACGACAGTGATAATAGGTACCCACATGACGACTGGGCGCAAGTCTCACCTTATCCGTCGACGCTCTCTTTCTTTTCGTTAGCCGGACGTTACTCGACTATTCGTAAAATAAGGTACTCCGTACAGTAAAGCTTAGCAGGTGACCGGGCATTGTTGGTTCGCCGCTTAAACGTTCCCAATTGTGCCTAAGGTATGGATGGTGTATCTGCCCCCAGCACCTTTCGGTCTTCTCACGCTCCAAAGGCCGAAACCCTGGCCAAACAAATAATCTCTCATATTGAAACCACTATTATTACCGTATTCCGTACTTGTTGGGAGCCATTGCGCCCATAAAGACACGTATTATACTAATATGGATCTTGGGGTAGCTGTAGCAACACAGTGCTCGTTCCCTCTTATCTCGAGAGACAAGCATAATCATCATGATCACCGATTCAATGAGCATAATCCGCAGAAAAGCAAAAGCTCGTTACTTATATGACGTGGGATGTGCTGCGCTGCAACCTTCCGGCGGCGTTGCGGGGCAAGAGAAAGGTGAACGAGGTGGCTGTTGTGCGCCGTCGTGCGTGCAAGCGAACACACACCAGGCAGTTGATTCGTCCTCTTGTGTTGAGTCAACATGATCATCATCCCAGCAACATCCAGTGATACGATACAATACGATACCTTACCTTCCTATTAGGTATTATTTGCTCTTCTGATAAGGCGCATTCGTCAACTCGTGCCAAATAATACATGTAATAATACACGGCCAGGATATGTATGTCCCTGGTTTCAAGGTTGTATACGGTATTCTATAGTTCTACTACGGTAGTGAATTACCCGTAAGATTCCAGCATTCATTCATTCGTTCATTCGTTCATTCGTTCATTCGTTCTGCGTCATGCAGTGGAAAGTAATGTGACCTACGGAATATTAGAGTAGACAATGCCCCTGATTTGAGTGTCCGTCTCATCCGTAAACCCGATTTGTCTCGTCGGTGTTGTTGTGGCCGGCCAGACGTGTGAGGTGCGAAGGAAGGGGAGAGCGAAAAGGAAAAGAAAATAACAAGTAACAAACGCACTAGCAACAAATCCCGCAAAGCAAATCTCATTCTTACCGACCGCATCCTCGAGCTAAACCAAAACAAAATAATAATAACGCTTAGCAGCTTCTGTACTTAAACAGCTCAAGAGCCCGCTCTGCTTTTCCCCTCTTACCTTATTCCTCTCCACTCAACTGTTTGGACGTCGTCAATCTCGGATTATCGACACAACACGATGGCTCCAGATCACCTGTGAGTTCAATCTACCGCCAATTGTCTCTACCCTCACCGGTGCAAGCAGCTAACTGTGCAGAAAATTCGACCTCAATGGCGATGATCCAGACAGGAAGAAGTCGGCCGACGGGAGAGGCCAATCAATCTACGACGCGAAACGGGATATCACCGGAGACGAATACGTTGACTTGGTCCGCTACATAAGTACGCACTATGAGGGGCCTCGGAGAAAGTCGGTCGTGTCGCTCGGCGACGACAAGCAGAAGAAGAGGCCTTGGTATGCGTTCTGGAAAGGACGCGGCAAATCCGGAGCTGGCGACGAAGGGTTTGAAATGCCAGATGACTGGTTCACGACCAACATCCGCCAAGGTCTCAGCAGCAGTGAAATCGAGAGTAGACGGAGGCATACGTAGGATCATCCATTGCACTATGGGATACAACTCAATGCTAACATGTGTAACAGAGGCTTCAATGAGCTCGTACGTGCCCAATTGGTCTTGTCTGGTGATGAAGTTGTGCTAATTTTCCGCTAGACCACGGAAAAGGAAAACATGTTTCTCAAGGTAATACTAAATAGCGTTCAATTGATAATACCAGATGCTCATCTCTACTCCTAGTTTTTATCGTACTTCACTGGTCCCATCCTCTATGGTAAGCTCAATCAACTCTAGCACCGTCAGTAGCTGCTCCTCTAACAAGCGAGCTAGTCATGGAACTCGCTGTCCTCCTTGCCGCCGGTCTCCAGGATTGGATTGATTTTGGTGTCATCATTGCTATTCTGCTTCTCAACGCTACGGTCGGTTGGTATCAAGAAAAGCAGGCTGCCGATGTCGTCGCCAGTCTGAAAGGTGATATCGCCATGAGATCTACTGTAGTCCGCGACGGCGCAGAACATGATATCAAGGCTAGGGAAATCGTACCTGGAGATATTGTAAGGCATTGATTTGCTAGCTCACGTTATACATACTCATTATCGATAGGTCATCGTTGAAGAAGGTCAAGTTGTTCCGGCCGACGCTCGTCTGATCTGCTCCTACGATAACCCAGAGGCCTTTGGCGAGTACGAAGAGTTGATGCGCCAGGAAAACAACGAGCCGACGGAAAAGAAGGGCGAGGAGGATGAGGATGAAGACGACAAGCACCATGGGACATCAATAGTGGCTTGCGATCAGTCTGCCATTACCGGAGAATCTCTCGCTGTTGACAAGTTCATGGGTGACACCGTGTACTACACCACTGGTTGTAAGCGTGGAAAAGCTTTCGGTGTCGTTATTGCACCTGCCAAAACTTCTTTCGTCGGTCGAACCGCCAGCTTGGTTCAGGGCGCGAAGGACCAGGGTCATTTCAAGGCGATTATGAACTCTATCGGTACAGCGCTACTTGTCGTTGTCGTAGCCTGGATTCTCGTCTCCTGGATTGGCGGTTTCTACCACCATCTTAAGCTCGCCACGCCTATGGACAGCTCTAACAACCTGCTCCATTACGCTCTTATTCTGTTGATTGTTGGTGTGCCAGTTGGTCTGCCTGTTGTTACTACAACAACCCTGGCGGTCGGCGCTGCTTATCTGGCAAAGGAGAAGGCTATCGTTCAAAAGCTTACGGCCATTGAATCTCTAGCTGTATGTACTCTTTGCGGAAGCGTCGAAAGTCAAGGATGAACTAACGTTCTTAGGGTGTGGATGTACTCTGCTCTGACAAGACTGGTACGCTTACCGCTAACCAACTGAGTATTCGCGACCCGTACATTGCAGAAGGTGTCGATCCTAATTGGATGATGGCCGTTGCTGCTCTTGCCTCTTCTCACAACATTAAGTCTCTGGACCCTATCGACAAGGTCACCATTCTTACACTGAAACGATTTCCTAAAGCGCGCGAAATTCTAGAACAAGGCTGGAAGACGGAGAGTTTCACGCCGTTTGACCCTGTCTCAAAGCGTATTACAGCGGTAGCGACCTGTGATGGTGTGCGGTATACCTGCGCTAAGGGTGCTCCCAAGGCTATTCTTCAACTCTCAAATTGTACCCCAGAGACTGGAGAACTCTTCAAGGCCAAAGCTGCCGAATTTGCCCGCCGAGGTTTCCGTTCGCTGGGTGTCGCGGTTAAGAAAAATAACGAAGACTGGGAATTGCTCGGAATGTTGTCCATGTTTGATCCTCCTCGTGAAGACACTGCTCAGACCATTGCGGAGGCTCAATTCCTTGGTCTCCAGGTCAAGATGCTTACGGGTGATGCCATTGCTATTGCCAAGGAAACATGCAAGATGCTGGCTTTGGGCACGAAGGTTTACAATTCAGATAGGCTGATCCACGGTGGTCTTAGCGGTGTTACACAGCATGACCTGGTTGAGCGCGCCGATGGGTTCGCCGAGGTTTTCCCGGAGCACAAGTACCAGGTCGTTGAGATGATTCAACAACGTGGCCACTTGACTGCTATGACTGGAGATGGTGTCAATGACGCGCCTTCTCTCAAGAAATCCGATTGTGGTATTGCCGTCGAGGGAGCTTCAGAAGCTGCCCAAGCCGCAGCGGATATTGTTTTCCTTGCACCTGGGCTGAGTACCATCGTCAGTGCCATCAAGATTGCCCGACAGATTTTCCAGCGCATGAAGGCGTATATCCAATACCGTATCGCCCTCTGTTTCCATCTAGAAATCTACCTCGTCACCTCCATGGTCATCATCAACGAAACCCTCCGTGTCGATCTGGTCGTCTTCCTCGCCTTGTTCGCCGACTTGGCTACCATTGCTGTGGCTTACGATAACGCTCACTATGAAGCTCGTCCCGTCGAATGGCAACTTCCCAAGATCTGGATCATCTCTGTCACCCTTGGTATTTTACTGGCTCTTGCCACATGGGTCATGCGTGGTTCGCTCTTCCTTCCTAATGGTGGTATCCTCCAGAACTTTGGTAATGTGCAGGAAATGCTCTTCTTGGAAATCTCGTTGACGGAAAACTGGCTCATCTTCGTTACCCGTGGTGGCAAAACCTGGCCGTCTTGGCAGCTGGTGTTTGCCATCCTCGGTGTCGACATCTTATCCACTTTGTTCTGTGTCTTCGGATGGATCTCTGGCCCTAGCTACATAACTGACCCTCGAGACCGCGCCCTGGTTATCGATAACAATGGTCAGACCAGCATCGTCACAGCTGTCGTTATCTGGGCTTACTCCATTGGTAAATACCTCATCACTTCTACTCCAAATACGTCGTACTAATATTTGTCTTTAGGTGTGACCATTGTCATCGCCATTGTCTACTTCCTACTCAACAAGATTACATGGCTTGACAACCTCGGCCGCAAGACCCGCAGCCGCAGTGATACCAAGATCGGTAAGCTTCGTGCTTGTACAAATAGCTTCCTTCAAGCAACAACTAATGTGTTTCTCTAGAAAACATCCTCGGCCACCTCTCCAAGATCGCCGTCCAGCACGAGACGGACAAGGAAGGTAATGCTCGCTGGCACCTTGCACCAAAGGCCACCGAGGCCGAGATGGACGATTAAGGTCGTCGGTGAATTTTCTTGTCGTCGGGATAGGGGGTTGTTGAGGGTTGAGGGCACAAGGGTGGAGATTATTTCGGTCTGATTGTGTAATTCCTAAGATTTTTTACACAAAATTAGGGGTACATAGATGTTTGAAATAACATGCCTGGCTGGCTATTTTCATTTGTCTACTACATATACCCGCAGACCTAATGCGTCATTTGTACTGCTTGAATTCCCTAGGTTATCAATCATAACATCTCATTTTTCTACCACTTTATTTATATTGCTGCATAAACGATGCTTTCACCCACCGACCGCCTGTCATCTCCCATCATCCTACTAGCCAACGTCCCCCCACCTCAAACCCCCGCCTCAAACCTCTTCGCCCAGCCTATTCCCACCAACCCCCCCCAACAACCTTTCCCCAACGCAAAACCCCCCCTCCCTCCCAGCCCTCCAGGCCTCCTAATCCACCAAAAGGAAAAAACAGGTCCCCTCAAAGCAATCTTTTTGGTATGGAAGAGTGAGTATATGTATATATATATTTCACATTTCATATTTCATATATGGTTACTGTACAGTATACTAACTATTATTCACAAAGGCATTCAGTACCCGCCTTTTCGCTCGCTGGTTTTTTGATTTGGTTTCTTTGATGGGTTCGGTGTTTAGCGGGGGGGGATGGTTTGAGGTCGGGGGGGAAGGTATACTTATCCTCAGAGACACAGACGCACTATCTTATAGCTCTTTTATCGCGCTACGCTACCCAAGGTCTGTCCCAGAAACAGTCCTTGGGGTTTCGGAATTTCGAAATTAATCTGGGTTACATTTTTCGAGTTACCACCCCCCCACTATTTCCCTTTGCTGGTGGTGAGGGTGTTGTTGTTGTTGTTTGGGGGTGTTGTGTGGGGGGGTGGTGGGGGTGGACGTGGAAGGGGAAGGGGATGGGGTTGGGGTTGGGAAGAAAGTTAGGGCTCGGAATGTTGAATGTCAAGATTGGGTTGAAGAAGAAGGGATCGTTTTTTAATTTTCACGTTTACCCCCTTTCATTTCCCTGTTTCCATCCCTCCACTTCTCCAACCACAACCCCCAACCCCCCATCCCCTCCACCTTTGCATCCCATTTCCCCACTCCCCGCGCAACTTCCTTGCTTTCTCGGATCTTTGTGCTTTTCAAGTTGTAGGGTGGTTCTGTTCTTGATCGTTCTGCTACCTGGCTGGGATATGCTGGTGCTGGGGATATGGTTAGGTAGGTGGGTTTGGGATATTCTTTAGTTGATTTTAAGTTTATCGTCGAGAGTATCGTTCTCATCCCCATTCCCATCCCCATCCTTCCCCCCCCCCACCCCCCCAAAGTCTCTCTGACTCCAAACGCCTCACCTCCTCACACAACTCAACTCACTCATTCAACTCACTCATTCAACCAACCCTTCCATTCCATATGTGTCTGACAGATTTTAAGGACTTCAGAAAGCTGAGAAGAGAAGGGGGGAATTTGGGGATCAGAGTGATTGTTTCATCTTCCCTTTAGATTCTCTTTTCACCTCCTCAGTCCTACTTCCTTTCTCATTCTCCTCCTTTCACTTTTTCGTCTCTGATGCCATCCTAATCATCTCACCCCTCACCTTCCCACACCCACACCCACACCCACACCTCCACCCTTCCCCTCCCCCACCCACCCACCTCGCCCCACGGCAACCACGCCATCAACCCTCTCACCTCCTACCACCCCACCTTTCTCACCCCCCGTCACATCCCAACCTTATACCCGTCCGCAGCAGAAGATCAAGGCACACTTGTGATCTCAAGTAGGCAAGGTATCAAAGGTCTATTGGCGAAGGTTTCGGGAGGGAAAGGGGGATTTGGGTTGGGCCGGGGGCGGAGGGCCGGGGAGGAAACGCATGGCGAAGGAAGGGGAAGTTTGGATGTAACGAGGGTTATAGCGTCGGTGAGGGCTTATGTAAGTGTTAAGGGGCCAAGGAATGATGGATATATAGGGTATGGAGCGTTTGAAAGGACTAATGCGGGGGAACTTGAGAGGTATGACGAGCTTCGATGAGAGGATTATCCACTATCGGTTTCTTGGACATTGGAAGCGACGGTGTCTAAAAGGGCCTGCATAATTTTTATGATCCTGCTATATACTCCTTAAAAATCCATCTCTTCAAAGGGGGGCATGTTGGGGGCGGGAGTGGATGCTGGGGCCGAAGAGTTTGAGGTTGCGGTTGGGTGGTGGTGGGATTATTTGGTTCCGGGTAGTGGGATGTCCGGAGGGGCGTAGGATAGTGCTGGTGTGTTTATATTTTGTTTTCCTAGACGCTCATGTTGACCGTGAAACACGGTTTCCTCCCAACTACTTGGAACATGGGCTATGCGGTGGCTGCTAATTGAGTCCCCAGGTCCGGCGCCAGCTCACCACTGACCGTAACGTAAAACATCTCTTTAGGACCGACGGCCTTTTTGCCTCCTAGATGGTCATGATGCATCACACAGCTATCGACAATTTCCAAGGCCGCAATGGCGATCAAGTTCGGTGCGAACACATCTTGGGCCTCGACCGTATCGGACACTAATGCAACCATACATGTACGCGAAACCCAACTCCCTATAATCCTGGAACTGGGCTGAGGGCGATGCCATGTTCGAGGGATGCTGGCTTGGGGTCCGAATATGACGCGATTGATGGCTAACTGGCAGTCGATGAAGTCTGGGGCTACGATCCTGGGTTGACGGTCGAAGCAGAGTACTGGAGTTCGTTGAAGGGGAACGGTGATGTTGATCGATAGAGCGGAGGCTGAGAGAAAATAGAAGACGAGAAGGAGGATGGATTGGAGCATTGTGCGGTGTAATTTCCCAGGAGTTAAAGACTGGCTTGTGCGAGAGAAGAGAGGTATTCTGAGAAGTAAATTGGACATGTCTTTGCTGAAGATAGATCGCTTTTAAACAAGCTGCGGATAGATTGGTTTATTTCAAAGCCTATCAAATCCTCTCGTCTGATGATGAAACGCGCATATATATCGAGTGTCTCAACTGTTAGTGGCAACAATCTGTATCCGGAAAATGGAGCGCTCTCTTCGCCATGTTTGTGCTCAAGTATGATATGCAGAGCTTATAAGAATGATATGCAGAGCTCATGACGGCAACTGACCAGCTATACTGTCGAGACTTACCTTCCTGTTCTTGAACCGATCGAGCCTGTGGAATGGTGCATTGTTCGAACCAAGCAGTCATGAGGGTTTCAAGACTTCATCTGTGCGCGATCTGTTACGACGATATCATACTTGGCATTTGAGCGATTTGGCTCGTTGAACAACCGCGACAACCGCAATCGATAAACTCCCCTATCCCCGAGCCCCCGCCTCTTTCTTTTCCTGCCCATCCAAACCCCATTAAACACCCCCTATCCAACCCACCAAAACCATGGCCGCAGCCTGTATATTCTGCAAAATCGTCAAAGGTCCCTGCCACTTCCCCCCCCCCCCCGGATATTCATCCACTCTACACCTCCCCTCCAAACCCTCCATTGCGCTCTGCAACTCTAGCTAATATAGATAATACAGGCGACATCCCCTCCTTCAAGCTCTTCGAAAGCGAGCGCATCCTCGCTTTCCTCGATGTTCAACCTTTGAGCTACGGGCATGCTGTCCGTCCCCTCCCTCAACGCCTCACTTCTACCTCCCCCAAAATATCGAACTAACGCGCCCCCGAAACCCCACAGCTCATAGTCCCCAAACACCACGGCGCGAAACTGACCGACATCCCCGACGAGGCCTTGGCTGAGATTCTGGTACGTCCCCGCCCCTCCTCATTCGCTCCGCATTCTACATCTAGGTCTTTTGAGGGAAAGGATTGGTTTGTTGATCTTTTGGGGTGGTGATATAGCCTGTCGCGAAGAAGCTGGTCAAGGCGACGGGGGCGGAGGAGTATAATCTGTTGCAGAACAATGGGAGGTTGGCGCATCAGGAGGTTGATCATGTGGGTTTTCTGTACCTTTGATATGTTTCGGGGGTTAGGGGGGGTGTTGTTGTTGTTTGGAGGATTGGAATGCTAATTGTGGGGGTTTTAGGTGCATTTTCATATGGTTAGATGATCTCTCGTTCTTCGTAGAGATTGAGACGAGGGTTGGCTAATGCGAGGTAGATACCAAAACCGAACGTCGAAGAAGGACTGAGTATTAGTTGGCCAGCGAAGCCGACGGATATGGATAAGCTGAAGACGCTGTTCAATGAGATCAAGGCGAAGATGTAGTATATTGTTATATATAGTACAACTAAAAGTCGTACGAAAAACCTGGCACGTCCAATCGTGCTATCATGTGCAAGGTCGCATGAAGGTGCTGCAAGTCAATAATCTAAATTTTCTATTCGCCAACAGCTCGTTTAATCTACATCATCGGCTCCGTGTCCTGCAGGAAGTGGCCCATTCGTAGCCACGGGTTTTTGGTCAAGGGGAGTCGGAGTGATGACACTGTCAGGGGAGTCGTAGAACTGGATTTTGCCACCCTTCTTGATCAAGCCCGTACGATCGTAGAGACTTCTGGCTCGGATATAAGGATCAAGTTGCCAGTAGCCAGATCGTAATCGCTCCGCCAATTCATTCCTCCTTTGTTTCGATGAATCATGGGCTTGAGGGTCTTGGACCCATTGTTGAGTGGCACTCTCAAAGTCTTTGACAATACCAGCTCGTTCGTCGAGGAGTCGCTGTTTTGTGCCATCATCTGACATCAGCTCGTTTTCGCCGGGTTGAGGCTCGAGGTACTTGTATTCCCAAGGGTCGTCACCTCCAAGTTCTTTGATGATGTGGCTGCGCTCGATGAAGGTTTCAAGCTCTTCCACGTTCTTCGTGAAGTGGACTTTGCTTGCTACCACGGGATCTAGCCAGCCTTTGATGATATTCCATATGCCTGGCACAATTAGCACGTTCTCTCTTAGGGAATTTTTTAACATTGCCGTACTGTGGAATATCCAGGGAGACTTGTGAACGAGGACCACGCCTAGACTTTCAGGATAGTTGGCTTCAAAACATTTGATCATGAACTTGACCGGGCCATAATCCTGATCCATTAGTAGAATTACTTCTGGTAACGCGCCGTAGAGGAGAACCTACCATGTTTGCCATGGAGAAATTCGTCATGTCAAAAACGATCGCCTATTACCATTATCAGTTTTGGGCTTTTCTTTCAATTCTACTAGTACTTACAGCAGTATCCACCCCACGGGCGAGCATAAGCCGAGTGGTTTCGATAAAATATACAGTATACCTCTCGAGGCTAGCTTCACTCTGCTCTCCTTGCTTGTGTAGTCTTACCCTTACTACGCACATCGGCCTACCCTCTCTATCCGTACCATGCAGGAAGCTTTTCCCCATCCGCATCTGAGCCATGAAATCGTTACTATCCTTTTTGACCGTCTTGTCAGAGCTTGCGCCGTCCGCAACAGCACCAGCTTCCCCCCTTTTCACTATATCGTCGTCGACGTGCATTTCCTCTAACCTCCAATGCATGGTGGCTATCATCATCACGAGAGCATTGTGGACATCCCATTTCCTAGCTCGAAGGAAGCGAAGTAAGAGTTCGTCGGGATGATCATGCTTGACCATACTCCAAAATGCCCAACGCAAGTCTTCCGGTGCCATGTTCGCTAATACATGGTCAAATTCTTTTAGCTGCCCGTGTTTGTCATTCGCGTCATCAAATGAGTCCTTTGACGCTCCATTTAACTTTTCGGCTTCGTTGGGCTTCCTGCTGAACAAGCTCCGCTTCTTTTTCTTCTTTTCTGAACCTACGGTGCCTGCCCGTGATCGCTGATCAGTAGAAATCTCGGCGCCATTTACGCCGTTAAGTTCGGAAACACCAAATACACTGAATGTTGTCGTCCAAAGTTCCTGCAATTTGGCTTCTTGATCTGGTGTGAGGTTCCCCAACCTACCAGGGAGAATAGCACCGACCATCGCCTGCTGGTGTTCGCCGCCTGCGACACTTGCGCTGTTCCCGTGTAGGACAGCCTCTTCTGATGCGACTGGCTCTTGGTTTAACAGGAGAGACCCAGCCAGAACACCGCCCGCCGCAATAGCAACTGTAATAGCCGTACTAGCGTTACTGCTCCTGAGCGTCTGAGTAGAGTGACCCGAGCTGATTTCGAAAGAGTAATTCCGAATAACCCGCCTAGAGAGAATAAATTTTGAGGAAGAACGGATCCGGATAAAAGACCGGTAGTGGCTGTTGAGATGTACAGATCGAAGAAGATGACACGGGGGCATGTAGTGATTTGCTCAAGCAGAGAAGGATACGGCTGAAGGTTGTGGATAAAGGCGAGTAGCAGGAGAAGAGATGAGACAAACCACTCGGAGGTAAGAATACAGTAAGACAAAAAAGAAGGTGACCGCGTCGTGCAATAATGAAGTCAGCTCTGAAGCGTCATCCGGGGTGCGGGGCAAGTCTAGCCGCCATTCCGGCTGCGGGCGGTTACAGTTGTAAACAACCACTCGACACCACAAGTCTCTACACGACAATTGACACAATTGATGATCAGAATGAGGTAGATCATACAGCATACTCTCCGAAGTACTTGACGTATCAGCGACAGTGGTCTATCATGGAGAACAGTGGCACCAAGAGATCAACATCGGCATCCCGCAATAGACCATCATCACGACCCACAACCCCCTTGCGCCCTAGCTCGCGGACTTCTTTAAGGGATGGCCAAGGCTTCACGGCTGGGAGTAGCTCTTCGGAGTTCCCTTTAGAGTCGCTGGAGCCTGCTTTCGCTGAACTGTCGGATTCAATGGCAGATCTCGAAGCCAATTTCATGCATTTGCAACTAATGCATGAGAGCCTGTCAAGATTCAATGAGAGCTTTGCGAGCTTTTTATACGGACTGAACATGAATGCTTTCTGCGTAGACTTTCCAGAGGTCTGTACTGGTATGCTATATATATGTCGCCACCATTGACAACAAGCGGTAGGCGCCCGTCCCTGATTCTTTCAAACAGGCAAGGCAGAACGAAGACTACCAGGGTATGGACACCATCTCCCAATCATGTCGGATCTATACTGAAAATTGCTCGATAGAACAATCCGGAGATTCCAACCGGTCTCACCCCAACTTCGATGGCGAAACTACATTTATGTGAGCGGTACTACTCTTTGCCAGGCTTGTTATTTGCTAAACTATGCACCGCAGGACTACTGATACCTCGTTCGTCGAGGACCCCCCTACGTCGTCGAGGGCACCACCAAAGTTCTCGACACCGGCGCCTGCATCTCGTCATAGCTCAGCCATCAAGCGGGGTGGTGGAGAGTTAGGGACCAGCGGAAGAGGCGGTGCGACACGTGGGACTGGGCGAGGGATGAGAGGGAGCGGGCTGGCTAGAGCAAAGCCACGAGGTGCCAAGTGATGCATTCAGTCTGAAGATACGAAATCAATCAGCGATGGGGCTGAGACACGAATTGTACTGCACTGCAGGATTGGTGGTCCATCAATGCCTGGCGCTGTCAGGGAGACCCTCCATACTGGTCGCACCATTATACCTATGAGACCAGTGTGTTCCGTTAACTCTGGGAGTCAGAGGCTCACTCAGCTTGCAAAACCGCGCAGGGTATGTGAGAGTCTAGCGCCGCTTGATATTGTGCTAATTGCGGAACAGGCTAACCAGAATCGACCTGACCTTGATAGAATGAAAATGCGACATGCCTGCGATCTTGAACCGTCCATTGATAGGATTCAGGTTCTGACAATAGCTCCCAAAGATACGGAGTTTGCGAGTACCGCCGCCAAATCTTCAATAGGAGCCAAAATCTTAGCGTGTGGACAAATAGATATGTGTTTGCACAATAGGAGCGTAGGTGGTCGCACTAGCCATTGACATGTTAAATATCAACAACAAAAACGACGCAAACTGTGAAGACGAACAAGCACAAGTGTTGACTATTTTAGCTATTGTTCTCCCATCTCAAGTTTGCTCTTATATCTTCATCCAAACACCTCCTATCTTCCTTTCCTTTCCGTTTCATACTTCCAACCAACTTCCACTGCACACAACCACACCCACCTACTGACTGACTCCACATCTCATCTCACCTTCACTATTCCTCTTCATCCACCCAACCCCCTCGACACGGCTGGCCCGTTCTCCTACATCGCTAACTGGATACATCCCTCCTTCCGTTCCCCCCCCCGAACACCCAAAGACCCTCGACATGGCAGCACCATCTTCCAAACCAGTAGCAGAACAGCCTAAAGACGAAGGCCTTCAAGCGCCGAAGAGGATCGAGTATGGCTGTGGTATAAACACCCCTTCCGTCATCTCTGCCGTCTTGAACCCGCCTTTTTGGGTTGGAACAAAACCGAAGAGTCTGAATTAACAACTTTGATAGAACACATCCAGGAAGCGATGGCAACATCATCGGATCTTTTCAAAAGCTCTTTTACGAGGATCCAGAAAGCCGTCCTGGAGGAACCGGAAGTCGTCGTGCAGACTACAAAGGAGGCCGAGCACCCGGAGAAGCAGTCGCTGGCGACGCTGAGGGGGACTTACTTGTGTCTTGACTGTGAGAGTGTTTGTCGCGTCGAGGAAGTGAAAAGCCATGCGGAACGAACGCACCGTTTTTGTGAGTATTGAGGACTTCCAAAACGTCATTTCGAAAGTTTGCTAACCTCCTGCCAGACGTGGAAAGTAGGTCTGGCTTTCTGTTCTGCGCCAGCTGCGATGATTTCGTGTACGACCCAGCGCTCGAGAAAGTACGCTCGCAGATCCGGACCAGTTTTCAAGGTAAACATGAACCAAAAAACAGTCTGCGTGACATCTGCTGACAAGAGGAAACCAGGAAGCAAGAAGAGAAAGCTGAGCGCGATGCTAAACCCCAGCGACGAAGAAAAGCACCAGGAGCCGGTCTCCTGCTCTTCAGGCCCACGAGGGCTGTACAATCTCGGTCAAACGTGCTACATGTCCGCTATCATACAAGCAGTGGCGCACAACCCCCTGATACGGAACCATTTCCTAGCCAACGGCCACGACGCCGAAAAATGCGAAGCGAGGCAGTGCATATCGTGCTTGATCCACGAAGCAATCAAGGAACTGTGGACTGGCGACCGCCTTGCGGGGTACGCCCTTACAGACCTGCTCTTCCAGTCGTGGAAGAAGCAACCAGTAAGTTTTTCTATCCAGACTCTTCTTAGAAGGCTTGGCACTGACAGGCTGCCCTAGGATCTCGCAGGGCATAAACAGCAAGACTCGCATGAATACTTCCAATTCCTTGTCAATGCTCTCCACGACACTAGCAGATGCAAGATGCCTGTCAACCCGAAAGGCTGCAAGTGTATCTACCACCAGTCGTTCTTCGGCATACTCCGCAACACGGTCACCTGTTCCCAGTGCAAGCAGGTGACTGTGAAGGAGGACCCGTTTATTGACGTGAGCGTGGGTCTTCAGGGGCGAGTCAAGCGCCGGAGGCTAGACGAGCCTGGAGCCGAGTCTGGAGAGCAAGGGGAGCTGGATCTCGCCCTGTGCCTGGAGCAGTATACAAGCGCAGAGCAATTGGCCGCGGATGGGTATACGTGTCGTTCGGAGGAGTGCGGCACCACAAGCCAGCAAGCGAGGAAACAGATGACGATGAAAAAGGTGCCGCCAGCGCTGTGTATACAGCTGAAAGTGAGCCCTTACCCAAATGTCCTTCCGAGCCGGGAAAATAACTGACTAAACCTCGCCCAGCGCTTCGAACACACCAATTCCACCTCCAAACTCACCACCCGCGTCAACTTTCCCCTCCAACTCGACATGACTCCCTACACCACCCGCTCCCTACATCTCCAAAAAGCCTCGCTCGACCAGCCCGTCTCACCTACCTCGCCACTATCTCCGCGCTCTCCGCCTTGGTACGATCTGTCTAGTGTAGTGGTGCATGTTGGGAAGAATGTAGACGTGGGGCATTATATTGCCTATTGCAAGCGGGAAGGCAAGTGGTTTGAATACGACGATCACAAGGTGACGTTAGTTGGAGAAGAAGGTGTGTCGGGGTGTGACCCCTATTTGTTATTTTATGTTGCAAGACCTTCGAATGGTGCCGAGAAAGATGAGTGTGGTGGCGCCAAGGGGAGCGAAGCAATTGGGGGTAAGGGGGTGGTTGATGATGAGAAAGGAAGTGACAGAAGAGCTGATGATGGGAAAGACGATGAAGACGAGCGTCGTGGGAATGTTGGTGATGAGGACGAAAGAGCTAGTGATGAGAAAAGCGGTCAAGAAGAATCTCATGGTGACGTGGTCGGTGAGAACGGGCCTGAGAAGACGGATGTCGAAAATGTGCCCGAGAAGACAAATGGCGCAGAGAAAACTCCGGAAGACAAAGCGAGTGAAAAGGCCACCAACGACAAGCCGAAAGAAGAAGAAAAGCCTACCGCACCCACACCAGCATGAGCGAGGCGAGACATAATCCAGAAGCAAAAGCTGCTCACGTGAAAGGCTAAAGCGACTCTGCAAGCATGGGCAAGCTCAAAGACTATCGATGATCGCTTGCGAGGGTGAAGGTAAAAGCATCTCGAGGGTAGTAAGAGAGAAGAATATCGAACATTATTGAAAGCATTTATGGCGTTAGATACCCCTAGTCTATAATCTTCTCTTTCGTCGAGTTAGTCTAGATAAAGGATGGTTTCTTTGAGCGGAAGAGTGTGCCATAAATGAATAGCGGCAATCCTCTGGCTCATGTTGAATAGGTAGGAATATGGTAACCGGGTAGTTGGACGTCCCTCTTCCACAAGTCGTGCACACACTACCATAAAACTTATATAAGAAGAAAGAGCTCATCCATACACATCTGAAGTACAGTGGCCTTGTCGATAGGATAACCACCTTGCTATGGACGAAGACGCGAAAAATCCATGGAGTAGAATCTGATTGAGAACCTAATATCAGGCGTAGCATCCTTCCATATAAATATTCTCGTGCTCCATTCGGAGCTTTCAATTTCGAAGTCCGAGTTTCTATGATTCCATAAATTGGCCCTGTACGTCCATCGTTCGCAGAAAGGAGATATAGCTTTCAGTGATAACGTCGAAGTGCTTGCAGATAACTGAGAAGAAGACCACAATGTCGTTGATTGGTAGAGTCAACGTCGAAGGGTCCAGAGGAAATAGATTTCATCCCCCTCATGAGAATCTCACAGACCGTTTCAACTTCGAGACCAGTTATACGCATGTTCCCGTACAAGTACACCGGGGCGCCTGACTCGAGTTAGGCAACACAGTCGCGGAACACAGTAAGCATGTCTTTTGGCTCAGTGCTATCGCTGAAGCACAACTTCATCATGCTTCTACCATCCAAGGCGTGTAGGATCTCGTTTTGTCTTCGCCTCGCTCACATATCTCCCGTCCTCACGTGGACTTGGCTTCGTACTGCGCAAGCCAGCATACGACCCCGTCCCACCACCTCTCAGGCGCTCTGTGACATACGACGTACCCTCGTCGACCTGTTGCCAAAACCGGTCTTGTCTGCCACCCCTGGCTACAAGGCGGTTCTATCAGGCGGCTTGGCATTGCCCCGCCCTTTCACTACATCATGTGATTCATGTCTAATGCCAAACAAAATACTTTTCCCGGGACGTGGTACGAGTACCACTCGCGGTGCATAAAACACCTCCACCCCTGCGTTATCTTCATTCTTTCCTTCACCTCTCCTCGCACTTTCTGCCTCAATCTCTCTGCACTCAATATCGAGGGGCTGAGCATGAATCCAAACAGCGGCGGTGAGCCAAAGCCGGCGAATGGGGTCAAAGGAGCGTTGGCCTCGCCTCGATCGACAGTCGTGTCTGCCTGGCTGCGCCGACAAGGATGCCGCAATAGTGTCGTTCGGGTGACATGGCCTTGAGACGTGGGTATCGCCTTTCGATGTCTCCGCGCGTCGGCCATCTCAACCCAGCCTGGACACAACAAGATAATACAGAGGAATCAGGCAAAGCAAAGAAGAAGGGCAAAAGCAGCACATAGATATCGATGTCTATCCAAGGCACCGCCGTGATTCCACTACCGTTACAGAACGGGTTTTATAGAAGCTCGAACGTGTGAACATTAAGATTGAGACCCATCTTCCTTTGCGTTCGACCAGCGTCCTTCCAGCGATCAGCTCCTAGCAGCTTCATGGGTTGAACCACGCATCTTGCAAAAGCTCCCGTGCCGTTGGTCTGTCCCTTGGGTCCAATTTCATCATTTTCGCGATGAAGTCCCTGTCCGGCCGTGCGAGTTCATCGTCTTCGGACATAGAGAACGGGAGCCACTTTTGGTTCTCCTGAATGTAGACAATTGCACCCGTGCAGATTGCGAGGCGTTCCGCGTCCGCGATCTCCTCGAAACTGTCATTGAACGGGCCGAAGCGCCTGACTTGCTCAACAAGCACCCAAAACCCGTAATGTTCATCGTCAAAGGGAACGTCTGCTGGCCTACAAATATGCCAGTTTCCGCCGAATATGAGACTGATCAGCTGCACAGATCAGTACGAGATGTCTTGCAGAGAGGGTATTCAACTACGTACTGTGGCACCGAGAGACCATATGTCCGTCGGCGGCCCCCATCTGAGATTCAATTGTGCCTCGGGACTTCTGAATATTGCAGCACTTATCACGTGACTTTCTTCGAGCGAACCCGCGTTTGGATTAAATCGATACACATCGCCACAATCTCCCAGCGCAACTCTGCTGAAGCGGGTTGCGTCATTACCATAGTTGATAAGAACGTTGTCGGGCTTAACATCTGTCTCAAATATAGCAGTAGAACAGCAGTTGGCCGTGTGATAAACCATGGTTACTGACCAGTATGCACAAAACCATTCTCGTGGAGCATTGCGAGCGCTTCGAGTACAGTGCGAGCAACGGCTTTCACGTCTGAACCTCCCAGTCTTTTCCGACTGCATACGTCCAGGAGGTTGTCGTCCAGGTACTCTAACACCAACGAGGAAGGACTTTCGATGTTATCAATCATCTGACGAATGCATGTGTGATCTCGTACGATCTCGAGAATTTCGCGCTCAATGCTCAAGAGGTGTGGCGGCGCTCTCTTGATGACCACCTTGCGAGCGTTCTCATCACTGCCGCCTAGTCAGCCAAGGACAGTAGCGCGCACTTAATGCCTAGACCCATGGCATGGTAGCTCACATAGCTTTCCAAACATCTCGATCCTTTGTAAATTGCTCCAAAACCCTGTACGAGCCTACTTTGCCTCTTAGCCGATGACCTACTGCCAGAGTTGCGGCGACCTCGCCGGTCATGCTCAGAAGCTGAGTGGTAAGACGCATACAGGCACAAAGAGGAGCTGACTGGCAATAGAATATCGGTGTTGACTGCCAAGTAAGTGAGAGCCATTCACCAAAATAGATGTCTGAGATTTTAAGGCGCCTTGGATGCTTTACGACGCCTTGGCTCTAGCGCGGGGGAAGAGGATCGAAAAGCTTCATCATTTGAGCTGGATGATCTTCTTCCGTCGTTCATGCATCGTTCGAGTCCGACCTTTGAACAGCACTCTGCCTTGCAATAGCTCAAATATCTGTTTGTTCGAAGTTACTATTGGATCAAAAGATCAGTACGAGTATTGAATGTCGAAGAACTGATCACGCACGCCGCGCTTCATACGTCAGCGCTAGTGCCTCAATTGGCGCGAAGTATAACTTCTGATGCTCGAAGCGACGTTGGCTGAATTAGTTCAGTCAGGTGGTTATTCACCCAAGAGGCTTTGACAGTCGTTAAATGTTAGTCATTTGTTCAGCGTTTGAGATGTGTACTCATCAGCTCCTCACATACCAACGCCAAAATCTACGATGTTGATGTTAATGTCAGATGTTGAGTGCAGGATTTCCGTGGTTAGAGCTTCGGACCGCAGAACGCTGATTTTCGTCGGAGCCGCTCGGTTCATGAGGGCGCCGCTCTAGATGATCTCGTATTACAGATTCGGCATCGTCAAGTTGAGTCATTATGTTCCGCGGTTGGATATCTAGAGGGCAACATAACGTGGTAAGGCAGAATTTGTGAAGTGGAACCACTGACCCGTATGCACGTGCGACCTTGCATGAGCGGTTGTGAAGATAGAGCTCGAGAAGTAAGCAGAGCTAACGGCAAAGGACTCCAGTTTCTTTAATACAAACCAACCGATTACTACTATCCAGCCATAAGTTCTTAAAGACCTATCTTACACCATTCCCACTCCATGAAACCGAAAAGCACAACCAATCCGAACAACAAATCTATCACCCCTCTCGATCCACAATGAATAGACAGCAAAAACCATCTATCTTAGGGGCCCAGCATTATCAAACCACGGAAACCGCCAAATCCTAAATCTTTTTCATTCAAGTGTCCTTCGTTTTCCTTCCCTCTCTCTGTTAATCCCCCCACACCCCCCCACCCATACCCATTACTCTTCGCTTCCCCCCCCCCACCCACGTTCTGTCCGAGCCTCTTCACACTCGCAAACACCCCTGAATCCCCTTTGCGTTTCCCTATCATTTCAAAGCCCCGAGTCCGTGTTTCCATCCCCGACCTGGCGTGTCACAGACACTGCCGTTAGAGCAAGAGATTCTACTGCGCAAATACGATCATGTCTTTGTAAATGCAGAGGACGGAAGAGATGGGATGAAGAGAGGGGAGGCGGCACATCAACGGGGTTTCTGTTTGGCCAATGTTTGTGACGAAGGAGTTGGCAGCTGATGTTCGTTTAGGCGAATCCGCTGGGTTTTCCAACAATACCAGAGATATGAAATGTTAGGAGTAACACCTACAGATCTCGCACTCCCATTTGAAGTATTGGCAGTGATTTCCGATTAAATATTTGCCTAAAACCTGCTCTGCGCTAATCTTCCAAATCTTCCTAAAGCTCCTATATACTCTACTCCTACAATTCCCCCTTTTAATCAAGGCCCCAACCTCTGTGTACTGCCCAGGTACGTTATCGGCACCGAACCCTCGCCTGCCCCTGACACCGCCGGCGCATTCGTCGTAGGCAGAACGCCGTATCGCCCGTAGGTCTTTTGGTCGATGGAGACGTAATGCGGCAGACGTCCGAGGAGGTTGAGCTTTCCTTCGAGCCAGCGAAGGACTTTTTCTGGCGGGGCGAGGATTTTGAGGTAGCCTAGACCGTCTGTCATAGAGGTCAGTATGGAATTGGGGGAAGGTATTTGATTTTGAAATTGTCAGGGAAGGTGTGCTCTGGAAAGAGGCAGAAGTAGGACGAAAACACTTACACATATAACCTACACTAAGGCTGCAGACGTGAGCGAGAAACGGAGCGAGAGGGAAGAGAGCGGTGACGAAAAGAAGGACTATGAGGGGTGTGGTCCAGGTTGGTATCCGATATGTGCCAATGCTAGGCTTGCTGTCAGTCGAGGCTTTCGGTGTTGGGAGGTTTGGAGCACACACGCGAAATAGGGGTTTGATTTGAACTGCTTTATTGCCTCTGCTCCTAGAAGGACAAATACCCAGATACTGCAGACTCGGTCAGTGTACATCTTGTGTGCATCTGTATAATCTGCTGCCCATACCTCGAACCCATGACGAGTGTATTCCCCCTTAATAGTCCCCTCTCAATCAACAGGTATGCGGCGGCTGGAAGGGTAGAGAGGGCTGCAGAGTAAAATGTTCAGTAAAGATTTTGGCAGCCGCTTGTGGAGAAGAATGCACGCACGTCCGGCAAACATGGCCCCCGTCAAAAGTGTGCCATGCTCGGATTCGAACCGCTCTAAAAGGGGAACGAGCGCTAGGGCGTTGAAGGCAGCGTTGAGGAGATTTACGTGGATTAGAGGATAGGTGTTCAACCGGTACACTACGGTAAGAAACCGAGTTAGCTGGAATTTCTCCATGTGTAAATATACGACGATTAGGGGTAGCTTTTCTTGGCCTCTAGACATACTGGTACCCAGATTAACCTCCTTCGGTATAAGAGCCCCCCATTGCACGATATTCCATATAGTCTGAAAGCCCAAGAGCCAAAATCCCACGACGAAGAAAAAGACGATCCGAGTGAAGAGAGGTAGTCGGAGAAGATAGGACCGCAGCCTTCTGGGATCGAACAGAGGGATATAGGGGAGTGAAGGTGCCATTACGAGATCCGAAGTTGTAGGCGTATTATATAGTTTTACTCTCCCGCAATCGGTGCGATCTTATGGTGAGAACTGAGGTTTGGTACCGGGCCTGTGCTTCTTGCCTCATCTTCCAGGTTGATCGCTTGTAAGCAATCGGAAAGGAAGCCTTGGTGCGAGTCGAGGTCAAGGTCAAAAACTGGGGTGCTAGCCAGCCCTACCCGCAAATGTGTCCTTCCACGCTTCAGGCGGTATGGCATTTCACGACCAAAACCCGGCTGATGTTACAATATCTACAAGTACTGTTGTTTGTGCTGCTCCAGAATTGCAATGTTACAGGGGAACTGAGCTGTGCTCTTTGAAAGTATATATCTCAGTAGCCAGATCAAGAACAATTCTGCCATGGACGAAATGGAGGACGATATGCCGTGAGCTGTCAATCCCCTTTGTATTTCTACAATGCTAATGTATATCAAGTCAGCTTTCTGGCGATACGTTGACGGCATTGCAGGACTTCTATTCAGAAAGAGATATCCAGCAGAAGCGCTTCGAGGATTTGAAAGCCGAGGTCGAGCAAAAAGATTCTCACGGTCTCCTCTCAATGGAATTGTTCTCGGAGGATTGGAACGCAAGTCAATTCTGGGTACGCTGTCTACTTGCACTGAACGTTGTGCAAGATTTCTTATGTGCTCAGTACAGTGACGAAACCGCTACGACTTTAGCGAAGCAGCTTCTCGAGGGTGGAACGGCCACAACATATATTGCTGTGGTATCTGCACCAAGTGTCTTCATCCAACTCAAAAATCTGCTAGTAAGTCTTCAACCTTTCTAGCACAACCGCGGGCAGTTAATGATATCAGGCATCAGGGGTGCATGAATGTCCGAATATATACCTCCTCGAATTTGATGAGCGATTCAATGTGTTCAAGGAATTTATCCACTATGACTTTCAATCTCCGCTAAAGCTTCCTTGTTAGTAGCCCTACAGGTCCTCTAAGGACACATAGCTGTAAACTAACGAATTCATCCAGCGGAATTGAAGGGACGGTTTAATCGGATATTGTGTGATCCGCCATTTCTTAGTAACGATTGCCAAACTAAAGGTATTTTCTCATGCATGAGGATGTCTCCAATGTGTTTTCTGTTCTCACGTCTCATTCCTTGATACAAAGCCGCCATGACGGTGCGCTGGCTCTCGAACACCGTTACGTCTTCGGAAACGCAAATTTCACGCCTTATCTTCTGCACTGGAGAGAGGATGGAGGGGCTTATTCTCCGACTACACCCTGGCGTCAAGACGACTACATTTGAACCTCAGCATGCCCAAGGCCGGTTAAGCAACGACTTCCGATGCTATGCCAATTTTGAGACCGACATCTGGTCATGGCGATAGATATCGGATTCGGCAAGCACACGGCAGCGTTCTACCGCTCAAACGAGTGGGCCATTCGGGGGTTTTCTTTAACCTCCCAGCTGAATAAATAACCCCGGCGGAAATGACTCGGGAACCAACCAAGAGCCTGTCCGAGTGTCATCTGCTAATGCTACATTAAGATATTCGACCCTTCACGTGGCATCACATAGAGTTGTGCCTCAATGTATCCATGTCTCATACATGATGCACCCGGATCCTTGCGGAACGCAATGACTCAAACATCCACAAAGTTCTCTGACGTAACCGCTGCTAAGAAGATAAGGTAGTTGTTTTTGATCTTTATTCCCTAAGACTTTGATCGCAGCCGAGAGTGTTATACGAACGATGGTGGGTCTTACTAAGGTATGTACGGAACAACCTCCGTCGTTGTCTTATCAGATCTTCTCAAAGCCTCGCCGTACCCGTAACGGGTTTAGCGCCTTATGCTCGGGTCCCGTGCCCTAGCGCCAAGCTTTGCGCTGCATGCAATAATCTACGGAATACGGAATATACAGTAATCCATCATAATTTGCGGGATTTTCGACCAGCTTCCATCGACTCCGAAGAAGCTGAGAAATCCCTTGGACTCCAACGTGGTGATTATCGATGATTCTTACCCCCCCCTGTTGCACGCCGTCCGGAACTCGGATGGCACATGGTGGCTCCGCTTAGGTCCAGTACTGTCATCCGCTTATCTCATACAGTACATCTACATGCCTTCTCTACGCTGCCATGCCCTGGCTGGAAACTGTTTTCCAGCCTCCAGGCCTTCATTGTTCTCTTTTTACCTCCCTGACATCTGCAGACCATTTGTTATCCAAAGCCACCTTAATCTTGAACTCCGCTACTGTACAAATTTCCTACAGACGCAGGAAGCTCTTTCTCCTACAAAGTCTTGCTAATGTATCTTCTCTTCTGGTAAATCCTTTTTAATTTTTATCTACCGTTAGCTAGAATCTAATCTGACATATGAGAGAATAAAAAGTTGAGAATCTTTAATTCGATTGATGTGATCTTCAAGTAACGTGACTTCTCATTCTGCAATCTGTCAACATTTTCGATTCATATAAGTCTGCACGTGTCTTTTCAGTTCTTTTATCTTTGCTTATTCTTTGCTTATATGATTATACTGAATGAAGCACTGGGTGAAGCACTGAATGGAGCACTGAATGGAACACTGGGTGAAATACTGGATGAAGCATATATGGAGCACTGAATAAAGCATTGAACACTAGATAAAACACTGGGTGAAATATTGGTTCCGGGCCTCTAGGATTGGAAGTTCACCGAGAAGTGTAAAGCGAAGATAATGGTCTCCCCGAAAATAATATTGGACAAGCAGAATATTTGCTGAAGTAGTATAGTCATCAGCTCGAATCCAATCACAAAGCTTGTGCGGAAATAAAGGTAGTGGAACCATCAATGTTGACTTTCAATGTCCCATTTGCCACTAGTCAGAAAGCTGATCTGGCGCGCGGTTCTTTTTTGCGGACTTTCGACCACGACTGGTGATTGGCACAAATAGGACGTATGGCAAATGAAGGAAGTTTATGAGAAACGGAGAGTACTACGTATAAAATCAGGGATCGATCCGGGAAAGGGTGAACAAGCGGAAAGCGCGGCTGATGCGGCTATTGCAGGGACCAGGTTTGATATTGGTGAGACGAGAACAGTCTTCAATACCATACCTTCAGATAGGGAACGTGATTCCCTATGGCATTAATCTGTGAGTTAATTTTTTTGGCTGCATCGCATCATCGATAAGTTAACGACCATAGAAGCCCCCACCATCTTAGCACTACGACGGGACCCAAGGCTCCTTAAGCTTCCTCCGTATGTGTCGGCATTATGTATACTCGTTGGGGTTGCCTGGCTTTTTTTGCTGCCTCTGAATGAATACTCGAGAAATACATACATCTCAGAGAACGCGCTCCTGCCTGGCCAGGTACATACCTACTTTGGAGGTAGCGAGCAGAGCGTTTTCAATGCTTATAAGAACGAGGTCCAAGCCTTGGCGGGAAAGGAGCATGGGGAGTACGTGACGTGGTCGGTACTGCTGACGAGACGAGACTATGCTAAAGAAGTATCAACAGGATTGCAGAGAAGCTGAGCGAAATATTCACCTCGACTGGATTGAAGGCTGCCAGGCAAAAATATGAGTACCAAGCTGCGGGGAACACCTATGACGGAGAAAATGTCTATGCGATACTTCATGCGCCTCGAGGTGATGCTACCGAGGCCATTGTACTTGTTGCTGCATGGACAAATATGGATGGGGAGTTGAACCAAAGCGGGGTTGCGCTGGCATTGACGTTGGCAAGATATTTCAAGCGTGGGTTTCCTTGATCACACAAGTGAAAGGGAACTGACGTTGGTTCAGGGTGGTCACTATGGTCCAAAGATATTATAATCCTGATCACATCGGACTCCAAAGCTGGTCCCCAGGCCTGGGTCGACGCATACCACGATGAACACTCGTCTCCCGCAGTGGCTCCTTTACCCCTAAAGAGCGGGGCGTTACAAGGGGTATTGGTCGTGGACAATCCCTTGAATCACCGCTTTGAATCTCTGCATATAGTCTACGATGGTATCAATGGTCAGCTTCCCAACCTAGACTTGTTCAATACCGCCGTCTCCGTGGCCAGCGGGCAAATGGGTATCGGCGTGTCCCTCCAACGCATGTGGAAACACAATGATAGCTATAAGGAGCGATTGCAGACCATGCTACGAGGTATGGTCAGTCAAGGTCTTGGGCACGCGTCGGGTCCACACAGTAGTTTTATCCCCTATCACATTGATGCTATCACGTTACAAGCGGTAGGGGAAGGTTGGCAAGATGAGATGGCAATGGGAAGATGTGTGGAAGGTACCTTTCGAAGTCTTAACAACCTGCTCGAGCATTTCCATCAAAGCTTCTTCTTCTACCTTCTTATGCAGGCGGACCGTTTCGTCAGCATCGGCACCTATCTTCCCAGTGCCATGCTTGTAGCCGTCAACTTTACTATTATGGCAATTGCCCTGTGGATCCGAAGCGGGCGCGCTCCTGCCCCCAATATAGCCTCTACGGCCAGCGAGAAGCACGAGAAGCCTGATGTCGACGTCATCCAAAAAGATGGAATGCTTGCCATCGTTCCGAAACAGGATCTTACGATCCAGGAGCGCCAGCTCTTCCTCCCAGTCGCCCTTGTCGCATCCATCCACTTTCTCGGCGTCGTTCCTCTTTACATCTTCAATAATACCACCCGGACAGTAAGTCGCCTCCTTCACGCCACCCCCTTTCCCTGTCAGGAACTAACCACTACCGCAGACCCTTCCCCAAACTCTCACAACTTTCACACTTTCCAACCTCCTCCTCCCCACTCTCCTTGCTGTTCTAATCTCCCGTTATGCCCCTCTGACCCCGCACCACCTCCTCCTCTTTCACTGCTTCTCCCTCCTCCTCCTCGGAATGTTCCTCGCCACCCTCGCCACCCTAAACTTCTCCCTCGCATTCCTAATCGGCCTGCTTTCTACGCCCCTTTCCTTTCTCGGCCAGCCCTTTTCATCCTTATCCAATACCGAAAACGACCACCAAAACCCTCCGAGGCGCAGTGTCGTTGTCAAGATACTATGCAGTGTGCTACTACAGCTACTTAGTCCGCCGGTGGTGGTCTTTGCGGCGTGCAGAGCTTGGGGCGTTGATGTGGGGGAGATGCTTGTGGAGGCGGCGTTTGGGTGGAGGGTCAGCGGGTTGTGGTCGCAGGTGGTCGTTTGGTGTGTTTGGTGGCCTGCCTGGTTGGCGGGGAGTGTGGTCGTAAGTCCTTTCCTGTAAAAGAGTGGATTGGGAGATAGATGTCGTACGGTCACCATATAGGTTTTGTCTACTCTGATAGACACCAACGCGTTTTGACTATGTTATAAATTCTGTGGTATAGTTAAACCGCTTGCCTAATGCAATACAAGTAACCTACGATCTCACGTCCAGATGTGCGAGACCAACAAGGTTTGTGGCGTTATACATGCTAATCTATGCTAACGCCCAGTCTAAAAACTGCGAACTACATACCATGGGCTTCCCTTCTTACGCCGCCCAAACATCCTTTCCTACCCCCTCGATCCAGTTCCCCAGCTGATTAACACTACTATCCCAATCCTTCAACCTCACCCTCATATTATCTATCTGCTTCATATCCAGTACCTTCGGCTGCACCCAATTAATTCTCGCAATCTCCGCCACCTGATCGATACTACCCTTCAGCAACCCCAAACTCAGGGCCTTCATGATCAATATTTCAATTTCCTGCGGCTGTACATTTGTCTCTTGGCTGATTGTGGCAAAAGTCATGGCGCGGTCGTGCGGCGGCCGGCGGAACACGGCTTCGGTGAGGGCGGAGAGGGAGATTTTCTGGTAGAGGAAGGTTTTGTGGGCTTCGAGGAGGGAAGATTTGGAAAGGTTGGCTTCGAGGACGTTGTAGGCGGCTAAGTCGCCGCGGTTGAAGGCGAAGAGGAGGTCACGGAGCCAGGCGTGAGGGGTGGGTTGGAGAGAGGAGAGGATGGGGTGGAGGAGGAGCTCGCCGAAGTTGTAGATGCTGTCTGAGATGAGGGCCGCGACGCTGAGATCGTATGCTCTAGATTGGGCGTCTGATTCTGTAAGAGACTCGAGGTCGATGCAGGCAAGGTAGAGGAGGGCGTTTTTGTAATAGGCGCCGAAGTCTAGGGTGGCTTGGTAGTAAGCGGCGTTGATGCGGTAGAAGGTGGCATGGACTTCGGTTTCAACGCTGTCGAACGTGTCGAGGATTGATTCCGCGGTGTCAAGGTCCTTTCGGGCGCCGGAGGTATCTTCAAGACGGAGTTTGACGTCGGCAGCCGCTACAAGGGCGTAGACGTAGGCATCTTGGGAGGAGGGCTTGTTGACCTTTTTAGTCAGGTCTGTGAGGAAGGTGAGGCGTTCATGCTCATCTGAAGATTGTCAGTGCGGTACTTGGTACTTTAGATTGGACTCTGTACCTGAGCATTGAGTGGCTGCCTGTAAGCCTAACGAGACGAACTTGAGCTGGTTGATCTTCTCGGCAAAGCTTAAGATGAATCTTCTAAACAACGGCAATCTCTGTGAGGTACTAGCTGGGGTATTAAAGTATTCAATGAGAACGTCAGTAAGTTGGTGCCATAATTTGCGTTCCCAGTAGTCCTCTATCATCAGGAAGCTTGCTTGTAATTCTTCAGGAGCAGCTTCGCGTTGTTCGGATAGGAAATTCGAGATTACTTCTGGATCCATCTCTGTTATATCCCGAATTCTTTGAGGTCTGGAGACTTCGAGCTCGAACGCTTTCCAATGGTAGAGGAGAGAGGGTTGAAATAGCTTGGCGGTTAAAGATAATAGAGCTCGTGGTTGCCGCTTCTAGCGTAAGTTGGGTCAACAAGGGTGGTGCAGCACCTCTTATCCCTCCCCTCTTTAAAACCCCAACGTCCGCGCATTCAGAAACAATCTAGGCCAGATGACTTCAAAATGGTTCTCGCGGTGGATATCCAATAGAGCGGTGCGCCGCCAACTCTGGCTATTCTGACCAGCAGATCGCTACCACCCAGTCTTAAAAAGCGTGTGCACACAAAGTGCAAAATGTATGCGAGGCATGAGAACCGACACGCAACGTGTCTGCTTCTAATCCACAATGCACTGCATGAGTGAATGGCTGAGCTCCTGTGAAAGGATTCCCCGCGCCGTTTAATTTATGAAGATTTACCACAGTACTCGCTTTTCCCCATTCAACTCCAACCCTTCACCATTCCCAAGCGCTATGGCTGTCCTGAAAGACCTCACAGATGAGTTTCTTGTCGAAGTCGTTAAGTTTTTAGCCTGCGACAAGACCACTCTTCACAGTCTAGCCACTGTGTACAAGAAGCTAAATGGATTAGCAACTCAAATACTAGCCCGTGATGTCGATATTTATGTTCATAATCAAGATCAAGGTAAGCAGGACGTCTTCATGGTGGAAACTCCTAAATTATGCTGTAAATTCCCTCAATTGCTGTCACCAATCATAGTGACTAACATCGGTAATAGTATTCGCTCGGAAGTACGATCTTCTGATGTCTAGCCTTGACAAGTGGTCAGATCTGAACTTTTGCGTGAGAACAATTACTATCAGGTACAAATGAGTCAAGAGCAAACGAAATCAACCAAAGAAGGCTGCCATTTCACGCGCGAATGAACTACTGAGGAAACTACTAAATATCAGGTCACTTTGCATAGTCTGGGGAGATAACGGAAGTACATTCGTGCCTGACTTCCCAGACCATATGGAACACCCTCACCTCAAAGAAATCACATCACTGGGTTGGAAGACTTCTTTGGATAAAATCTGCGACTACATGGGCTTAAAAAGTCTGTCGAGCATCGTCGTCAAGAACTTAGATCAAGGATCGAAGGTGTCTTTCAAACGCATGAATCCAAACCCAGCAGGAAGTGATGGTGCCAACCTAACTTACATGGATTTAGGCGTGCCACACTTACCCCATTCAGAGCTACGTAAAATCTTCGAACTCGTGTCCACTGTCGTCACTTTGCAATGCGCCATGCCTGGTCTTAGGAATCGGGAGCCCCGTTGCCATTAAGACGCCTTAAGACTATAATGATGTCACCTCTTTCGCCGGCCCTGATGGCGCAAGCCTTTCCACCGTTACAGGCATGTCTGGTTGAGCTAAGGCTCAGCGATGGGCTCATTACAAATTGGCCCGGCCATGATGGCACGCGGATTGACACAAGCAAGTTCACATGCTTGAAAGTGTTGGTAGTGCCGTCCGCTTGTTTTTTCAGAGGCTCGCCAGAAGTAGAGAGGAGGGGCGTGAGGGAACTGCTTCCTCCTGCTCTCAAGGAGCTGAATGTACGTCCATTCAGCTCGGTACAGAGGCTCTCGCGCTAACCCAAGCCTCCACTAACATTAGCTGTTGTTAAAGTTCGGCAATCATTTCCTTTACACCGATGATGATGAGCTGCCTCAATGTTTTCCTGATGGGAAGTATAGTAATCACTTCGAACTTCAACACTTGTACCGATACGCATGGCTATCGGAACTCGCTGAAGCCAACATTAAGGACAATGGCTCTTTCGTTCTACGCAAAGTCACTATGCAGGAACAGATCAAGCACCTGAGGGGGTTCCGCTATGGTAGGTATGTCTGGGAGCTGCCATTGTATTTACGTAAGATTTGTGCCAGTGCTGAGCTTGATTTAGAGGTGTGGTTACGAAAGCCAAAAGAGCTGGGGAGTGGATTGAATTAGCTGTTTTCGGTGTGCTTCATGTACTTGCTTCCGAACATAGGTATTTACATAACTAAATAGCCGCTAGCTTTCACATACTCTATAGCTCGGTTCGTCAAGCCGAAAATTCCGTGCTATCTGACGATCATTTTATTCATGAGATCTTACTGCAATTCCTCGTCTTGGAGCCGCATTTGCCATTCTCGCGCGTGATTTCAGGAAAGGCCGAGTTTGGCCTGGTGGCTACTGTAATCTGGGACTCGAGACGAAGCACCTACCTGAACGAGAAAAGTAAATGAGGAGGGTAATGACAGACTCTCGCCGTATGAAAGAGATGAGGATCAGCCCAGACCAACGAAACTCAGGACGCCGATAAACGAATGGATGAGGAGCGGGTGGTCGAGAGAGCGTAAGAAGGTGACGTGGAAGGAGGTGTCTGGAGTATAGTGTACCGACGATGACGACGAAGTCAGAAGCACGAAAGATCGCCATCGTAAGGGGAGATCTTTCGACTGAGGTTGGCGGCGTTAAATTTGAAAGCCATCGTCACAGCTGGATAGCCTGGGTTGTAGGTCCGAGCGAACACTCATGAGACGGGAATGCAGCTGGGTAAATAGTGTAAGCGAGCTGTGCGAGGGAGAAGGGAAGGTAGGTGGATGGAGGAGACCTTCCGGGCGATTGGAGAAGGGAAAAGGAGGGCAGAATAAAATAAACAAGGAACTGTGAGGGTTTGAACAATGGCGGGGAGGAATTTTGGAACAGGGAATGAGGTTGACATCAGACTCTCTTCTCTGTCGTCGCCGCTTGTCTAGTAGACACGCGCTCGAAAGCTAGGCGTCTAAGTCTCGCCGTTGCCGTCTGTACGACCACTGTAACTCCAACGTAATGGTGAAAGAGAAACGTAATGATTTCTGATATATATATGGAATTAGGCATCGGCAAGCTTGGAGCATATTTCTGATATCTTGGCTTTAGGTGCTCTCAACTCTCAAGTCTCAAGCAACATAAGGCTTGGCGCTTCAGCCAGCGGCAGCTTTTTGCGCTAGTGCGGCAAAACCCCCGGATTTAGCCACGACGTCAACCAAGACTCGGAAAGTACAGATTCTGGTGGTCCAGCACACAGCCATGCAAAAGTGCTGGGCCGCTCCAGCTTCGAAAGGCTTGCGTACATACAACCGATCTCAAAGGACGTGCAATGCCACCGTGGTTACCCGAAGAGGACTCCAAGATGTATCAATCACCAGGACTGGGAAGCCCATCATACGAGTCCAAGGCGGCCGATCATCACTAGGTGGACATACTGCGACAGTCTTTGGGGCTACGGGGTTCTTGGGCCGCTACATTGTTCAACGACTGGCCCAGCGAGGATGTACTGTCGTCGTACCCTTCCGAGAGGACATGGCTAAGCGACATTTGAAGGTTACAGGAGATTTAGGAAGAATTGTCTTTATGGAATTTGATCTTCGCAACACCCAATCATTGCAAGAGAGCGTACGGCATTCAGACATGGTTTATAACCTCATCGGCCGAGACTACCCTACGAAGAACTTCGACTTTGAGGACGTCCATGTGGAGGGACCAGAGCGTATCGCTGAAGCTGTGGCTAAATACGACGTGGATCGCTTCGTCCATGTTTCTTCATACAATGCCGATAAGAAATCTCCATCAGCATTCTTCCGATCTAAAGCCAGGGGCGAAGAAGTCGTGAGGACCATCTTCCCTGAAACAACAATTGTCCGACCCGCTCCTTTGTTCGGTTTCGAAGATCGCCTTCTGCATAGACTAGCAGGCATAACGAACACATTGACCGCAAACCATATGCAAGAACGCTTTTGGCCCGTCCATGTAAGACCCCAAAATGTCCCTTGACACTGTTAATGTTAATGACAACAAAACCTCCAGGCTATCGACGTTGGCAAGGCGCTCTACCAAATGATCGAAGACGACTCCACCGCCTCCGAAACCTACGAACTCTACGGCCCTACAAACTATTCCATGGCTGAGATCGCCAAGCTTATCGACAAAGAAATCGTCAAGCATCGCCGCCATATCAATCTCCCAAAACGTCTATTAAAGCCAGCCGCCGAGTTATATAACAAGCTAATTTGGTGGTCCAAGACGTCGGCGGACTCTGTGGAGAGGGAATTCCTTGACCAAAAGATCGATCCTAAGGCGAAGACGTTTAAGGATCTGGGGATTGAGCCCGGAGATTTGGCGAATTTCACGTTTCACTATCTGCAAGGATATCGAAGCGCCGCTTTCTATGATTTGCCGCCGGCGACGGAGAGGGAGGAGAGGGAGGAGAAGAAGTATTTGCATGTCATTGATAACCAGTGATTTCGAAGATGGATAGGAGTTTCATATTTTGCTTTTTTGTTACTTACTAAAGGAGCATTCTCTGTACATAGGCTCCGTAAGAACAAACTCTAGACACTGCTAAGTTTCTAAAAGCTCCTCCACCCAATTACTGCTACCGTAGCCATCTCACCGTTCTAATTCCATCACCCCCCGAAGAAACAAAGTCGGCCTCTTAAATTGTCACTCCTTGCTCAATCAGCTCAGCCAAGGTATTTCTACTACTGTTTGCTTGTTTGCCTCCCTAATAGCCATCATAGCCTTCACCACTGCATTCATTTACGCCGCCCCTCCTACCTTAATCGGCTCAGTCAAGGTACTGCCAATATCGGCTGTGTGTTTACCCCCATAATGTCTACCAAAATCCCACTACCGGCTCCATTTTAGCCGGCCCCGGCTCGTCCATCCTTATCCGTTCGCCCCCTTCCTCGCCTTCGACTTCTCCTAACTACTCTAACCCCTTGATCTCCTTGGGGAAATCTTGCGGCATTCATAAGTTGAAGAAGTGGGGGGGGGGGGTTCGGGGAAAGCAGAAGCAAGAAGCTGGATGTGAAGAAAGAACAACGAGAAGACAAAACTGCATAGCCGATGGATGGGAATGGAAACCAAGACGTTTCGATGCAAACAGCTTTCGCTTTTGCGAGAAGGCTTCGTCACGAGTGGGTGTGGTCTTTGAAACATGGCGAGCCATGATGCAGCGCGAGTTAGTTGTTGGTGCACAGGAAAGCGAGTGGACAAGAGTGCGATTTCTGGTCGTTGAAGGGGGTGGGGTGGTTCTTTCATTATAAACGTTTCATAGACGAAGATTGCCGATGTGGGATCTTTGCTAAAAAGTCCGATGGTTATGTTGGATGTGATAGCTGAAATTCTTTTATATGACATCTTCTCAACTCCAGTCCTTCCTCCATTGGCAAAGGAACTCCTCCCGTATTCTCACAAAAAAAACCCCATGCGCCCAAGACACACACCAAAGACCCTACCCGCCAGAGCCACTCTTCCGACCCCCCTCCGCATTCCTCTCATCCAGCTCTTGAAACCCTCTCAAAATCGCATTGCCCTCTTCCAACCCATCAGGATCTATGTGTCGAGAAGTAAGCGATTCGTGACATGCATTCATAAGATATTCAATCGCGTACCAATTTTCAGACCATACGACGCTTGGAAGTTTGTTCTGCTTCCCCACCCGTCTTTGACAATTTTGTAGTTGCTGGGGGCGACATACTGGGCCTCTTTTGGGGTGCTGTTGGATTGTTTTGAGGTGCCGCTGCTAGAGCTAGTGTTGTTGGCTTGATTGTGTGGAGGCATCGTGGGTGCTTTTGCGACAAGATCAAAATAGAGAGGTCGGATGGGAGTCAACGTACTTGAGATCTACCTTACCTAGAGTTAAGATAAGATAAGCCGCGCTAACCAACAACCACGCGGCAGCGCTACTGCAAGGCCCCGTCATCACCCCGGGTTGCTCCCTAGCAACCAATGTTTACAAGCGAAGAAAACCCAGCCATCTCCCAACTTGCCAGCCACACCCCCAACCTTTTGGACTCGGAATACTGGTCGTGCGAATCTAGGAAATTTCTAAGGGGAGAAAAGATTCTGACCCATTACCCTTCACTGTGTATATGTGGATATTGTCTGACGATTCTAGTTCTAGAAGATCTCGAGACCTTCTTCACTACATTCCTCGATTTACATACCTCACATAAGCCTCATCTTCTCAAGAGACCAAGACAATTATAAGACATTCCACGGGAAATCTCATCCACGAGGATTGCTTGGCAGCCACGGGACTCGTCCTTCCAAGAAGGACTCGGCAGCGAGTGGAGGCTACATCGAGCTGGCTGTAGGCCACCAAGCCAGCCAAGATGGCAAACATGAGATTTGCCCTCGGTTTCAAGCGTACCTCCTCATACTCAGGTGATCAGAAGCCGAACTTTAGCTAACAAAATTTTAGGATTCATCCCATTCCTCGGCTACCACCATGTCCTCATGATCCTTATCGCCATCGCAATAATCCTCCTCTCTCTCCTCCTAGCCGGCTGCTCATCATCATCGCCTCTGATACCAAACATCTTCCTAATATCACTCTACTACCAAAAAGGCACACCGACTTTTGATCCAGCGCAAGTGGATCCCGGTGTCACGACCGCTATTGCGAACATAGTTGGCCAGGCTAGACTGGAAGTCCGAGTAGGCTATTTTGGCATCTGCATAAATCCAGACGGAGGAGCGTTCTTGTGCAGTAACAATGCAAGCAGTCTGGCGGGCCAAGTGAGCGTGGATCAGGATCCATTGAACCTGATATGGGTGGCTAGCACGTTCAAGGATAGCATTGTTTTCCCGTACCTAATGTGAGTCTCGCATTCTCGTCGTTGTTTGTCTGAAACCCGCTAACATTACCCCGCAGAATCGTCGCCATAATCCTTGCTTTCGTTTGCTTCCTGCTACTCGCCACTTTCCCTGGCTGGCACGAGGAAGTCGACGAACGCGGCTCGGAGCACGATGTCAAACCGTTCCCTTCACGCCCCGTCTCTCAAATCGCGCTTGCCCTCATCTTCATCGCCTCTGTTTTCGTGCTCGTGTCCGTGCTATGGCAACATACAGCATCAGTTGCAGCGAGTACGATAGCGCAAGATTTGGGGAACGGGAGTGTAAAGAGTGGAGTGGGGACGTCAGCGATGATACTGGGCTGGTTTGGATTCGCATTGTTGATTATTGTGACGATTGGGTTGTTGGTGATGATATTAAGTATCAGTTTGCTGGATCGGTTGACAGATGAATGATGAGGGAATTCTCTGGTGGAAGAAGAGACAGAAAGATTGCTGGACATGATAATATGCATAGATCCTTGGAAATGATTTGTTTTCAGCGATGCATTTGGGTTGGTCAGTAAGAGAGAGAGGGAAAGACCGACACCCACATATACCCTTCCAGATAGCCGATTGTACAGCGCTTCCATTTCTCGGACATTATTCCTGGGGCATTTTCAGGGGTTTTCGGTTGTCTTCGACACATTTTCGATGAAACAACTCAATATTTGGGATGGTCTTTCAAAGTTCTGGATTTGCCCGGGGAAGGAAACAATACATAACAGGGACTTGTTGGGGCGGAAAATCTTTTTGTACATACTGTAGATGGCTGGTGGATGAAACCGAGCATGAGGACATGAAATCCATATGCAAAACGATATGCTATTCCTGTTTTGCCTAGTGACTGTTTCGTGATTCTTTCAGTGGGAACAAAGATTAATTCCGAGATTGATTCCGAGAGTAATCAGGCCATGAACTCTTTCATAACGCCTTGGATATCCCGTTCTATAACGCCCCATAACGCTGCATGACCCTTTGACAATATAAAAAAGCTCCCTTCAATAGAACATAGAGCGACGGCGCGCATCTTCCATATAGTCAAAACTTCCCGTGAAAAATGTTCCTCTAGGGTGCCGCTCTCATCCTTCGCGGTTTCGCGACGCAGTCATAACTCGCAACATGGAAGGCTTACTTCCCATATGGTAAGCCACCCGCACCCACACCACCTGGCTGAGTGTAGCCTCCGTCTCCCAACGCCGGAAACGTCGTATCATACCCCTGACCACCCGGACCAGAAGGGCCGTCATCGTAATTCGGCTTAAAGCTCTGGTAGCCGACACTCTGGCCGCCGCTACGCCCGTTATTCTGTACATCGTCAAGAGATTTGTAGCCGCCTCTGCTTCGCCCCCTGTTGTTGTTGTTGCCGCCGCCGCGACCACCACCGCCACCGCTGCCGCCGCCTCGTCCTCCTCTCCTGTCGTTATGTGGGGGGTACCGATGTTGGCCACCTCCACTAGCATTGCCACCTCTTCCTCGGCTTTGATCTCTCCCTCCTCTGTAGCCAGGATTGCCGCTAGGTCTCCGATTTTCGTCGTTGTTGTAGCCGCCTCTATGGGGCCCTGGGGGTACGAAGCGGTGGGTTCCTCTATCCGGTAGCCCTGCATCTTGGTCGTGCCGTCTCTTGAGGTTCTTGTGTGCGAAGAGGCTCTCGTATTCCCCTTCTCCTTCTACTTCCCGCTCGACCCGCAATTGGACCTTCTCGCCTACTACAGATTGGAAAACGAACTGCTTATCCGCGCTCACTGGCTGCCAATTCTGGATCCTGCCGGCATCAATCGGCCGAGCCCCTTTTAATAGGGCCAGAACAACGATAGGCACAGGATTGTCGGTGTGAAAAGCGGAATTGGGTGGCACAGGCGCAACCCGTGCAGCCCAGATCTTGGATTCGTAGATTGCCATGCCCGTTACTTGCCAGGTCTGCTTGTAACCGATGCCGCCTACTCGTTCGAGGATGGATGGTTCGCAAGGGCGTGGGGTAATAAGGATGCTGTTTGCCAGGAATTTGACTTCACTTTCGGGCATCCCAGATGGAAGGTTTACGAGGGTGAGAAGCCTAGCGGTGTCGACCGGAGAGATTAGGTAGCCAGTGTAGAAGACGGTGCGCTTGATCTCATAGCGATAGGCGTGAGATGAGGCTCTAGATCTGACGGCAGTGTTGTGGTTGTTGATCATGCGCTGAACTTCGGCAGTCTCGATGACCGGATCCAACGTAGTTACAGCATCTGCTACTTGAATCACCTCCGCTGTTATTGGTTTGCGAGGAGTCGGCGCTGTAGGCGAGAGGAGCGTTTTGTTGAAGGTCTCAAAGAAGTCTCTGAAGGCTTTGGTATGCTTTGGTCTGTCCTCATATATTCGTATCTCATCAGCGTCTTTGTAAGTGTGTACTATATCTCTCAAGAGGGCCTGCTTATACAACATTGTACTCCCAAATTTCTGGTTGTTCGGCCCAGTTTGAGGTTTCAAGCATATCATGTCAAAGGGCAGCTTCTTGCTTGCAGCTATTCGCTTGATTAGATCCGCGAAGTTATGTTCTGCGCGGCCCGTAAGCAGAATAGTGAGGGCATCTTTTTGCTGGATGCTTAGCTCTACCAGGTTGACTAGTTGCTCGTTCCACCATCCTTCCCAAGCTTTGGGTTCCTCTTTCTCGATTCCTTCACCAGTTGCCTCCAATATGCGCTGATCATGCCACCAGCCTCCATTGAGAAAGCACTCTTGGGTTTGGAGGAACCCTACAGTTTGTCCTGTCCATAGCTTTTGGTTTGGTAGCGGGCTCATGAACAAGGTATTGTCGAAATCATAGACATGTAGAGCTTTGACCTGAGAGACAGGCGGTAGATCTCGGCTGTGACATGACCATCTTTTCAGGCCAGTAAGAGTGTGGGTGACAATCCTACGCGTCGTTGAGTTCACCGACCCGGTCGCTAAAGGTGCACTCATCTTTGTCGGATCTTATAAAACCTAGCTATGTCAGTTAGAGCTCTGTGACTTCCATCTCCCCCAATCTAAGAGAAGCCGTGAAGGTACATCTTGAAGCGCGCTGAGCATCGAATGATATGACATTGTGCTGCTTGTCTTTCAACTGTTCTCCGCTACTCGTAGGGCTTGCCGAAAGGATCGACATACCACCACCGTTACCCTGCAGTCACCTCGAGTACATCAATCGCTTCCACGTTCACAACCATCTTCTCTCCTCATACTTACCTTTTTGGGCCTCTCGTGATCAAATAGACGAGTAGGCATAACTCGAGCCCTGCATTGCACAACGCGGCGGCAAGTGTCATCGAGCTATCTTCGGATATCTCGCCGGAGCAATTTTTGATGGTCTATGTTGCCTTTGTACGCTTCTTTTCATTGACGCCCTGGCCTTGCGCCATGGGTTGAAGAAGAGACTCACTGTCATTCCAGTAAATTGATGACGCGTCTTGTTTACAAATGAGCGCTTTACTTCTGAATGCTATATTACCTATTTCTGTTTTTTCTATTAGCATATTGACCTGGATCAGGGTCATGATCAACTTCTTAAAATCAAGGCTTCCGTATACTACGTAGAAGTACCTACGGGGAATTGCACTTGCAATTCGAACCCCTTGGAGAAGGCGTTTTGCCGAACAATAATCGTCCAAAGGGGCCCTGGAGGTGGAGAAAGGTAGGGTGCCTTCCCTCTCAAGCCATAGGGTAAGCATCAAACAGTGACGAGACATCACTGTAGCTGCAATTCTGTGTTTCAAGTCCAAGAGACATAAAACGGTCAATTCGTAGTACCAGAAAGCCATAGGTCACCTATGCACCTAGAGCCATTGAATCTACGAGTTAATGGATTTCAAATTCCGTGTCTTCCAACCCAGGCCACTCCAGCGCCTCGCCGTTCATAATCTCGTGGACATAACAATCACCAACCAACAGGTAATGATTCCCTTGTGGCCGTAGAATTGCGGGAGCTCCACTACCGTACAGAAGGCAAATCACGTCTCCGACCTCCTCCAGAGGTTTCCCGAGCCCGATATATCCGCGCTCAGTGACAAAAATGCGTCGCCGGTACGAGTCAGCTTCATTTGCAGCTAGAGACCATGCAAAAGAGCCTTGCTTGAAGGAGTGGTCGAAATGACAGTGCTCTGGCTCAGGATGACTCTTTTGCCATTCCTGATGTCGTACCTCCTCGTGCCAATCGTTAAGGTATTTCCCAAATTCTGGGCCGGCAATGCTGCCGGAATTGTCGGTGTTGAGAATTACCGTACGCCAGTAAACCTCTTCCCATGGCAAACGGTGAGGATCACCTTTGCTTGTCGATTCGCCCGGCCTCAACGGACAAGCTAGATCCTGTCCATTAAACGAACCGTGTAAAGGGCTTTGCGAAGCTGGCGCTTGAGCAGCTGTATGCTTCTGGATAAAGGCAAAACGCTCCCGCTCAAGCACTGCCCAGGGAGAATTGACGCCTCTTGCTTGGACGTCGTCACCCATCTTAGGACCAAGGAATTTGATGCAATCGAGTTTTCGGCCTCGAACATAGAGTACCTCCGAATCATCGGTGAAACGGATTCGTGAACCCGAGAATCCGCATACGGAAAATCTTTGCTTTCGGCTCATGAGCTGCTGCTCGACAATTCTCGATGCATTTGGATCGGGCGGGATGGAAAGCCAGGTTGGCAATTTTGACTTTTCTCCTTCTCTAATGCCAGCACCGTAAAGCAACCATAGAGGGCTCAAGATACCGATGGAAGGTTCCTCCATGTGTCTCAGAAGAAGGTTCTTGCCTATATGGAGAAACACGCTCCGCTCATCAGAACGATAATCTGGCTGGAAAACTGGGTTCTGTGCCTCATCACTGAGACCCAACCAAGCGTAAACTTTGTCCACAGCCATGGTTGCTTGTAGTTTGGCGTCCGAGAAAATCAGGTATGATAATGGTAGAGCACAATTTTCGTTCCGCAGTTTCTGGTATACTGTTCTCAACGAGAAGATTGCAGAGGGTAAAGAGCCTTCAAACTCGAATTGCGCAGGGATTACGTTGGTAACCTTCTCCAGATGACTGTACTCCAAGGTCATTGAGCCGAAGACTACCATTAGCTTTTTGCTAACTGCAACCTCCTGCATCACCCAAACTCGGTTAAAGTAAGGTCTATCATAGAATCGTCTTAAGGCTTGCCAAAAGAGAGGTCGAGAGATACTACCAATACCGAGATTGTTGAGGTTATCCTCTAGTAGTCTTCCTTTCCATTCAGGGTGTTGCATTATATGGAAATACAAAGTTTGGATCAAGGCAGTTGCAAGAAAGCCGTCATCACCGGCTCCACCAAGCCATACAATAGTTTGCATAGATTGTGCGTAAATGTGTCTCATCAACTGTATCTGGGCAGCCTTTTCATCTGGATCGTTCTGACAAATGCATATAGCGTCAACCCAGACCCAGCGATGCTTTCGTGTTAGTCGAAGATTGAAAAGCGCCGCTTCTAAATTCCGGGTAATATGTAAGTAGCAGTCGTCGCACTTCAATCTGGTAGTGACCTTGTCGTCACCCCAAACATATGATAAAGCAAGATAGCTAGGGTGTTTATCGATGGAGAAGTATTCCAACCTACAAACGAGCTTGTTCTGATCAGAGTCAGGCTCCAAACAGAGCAACCGAATTGGATACGGCCCAAACAGCGGGCGGTATTTGTACAATGGATAGAGATTGGGAGTGCTTGACCGGCGCTGGCGGTTTCTCCAAGACCGGCTATATGGAAATCTGCCGCACGAGGACTCGCTAGGTAGGCGGAATCAACAGCTTGTATGATTGACGCATATAATTAAACACTAAACGATGGTACAAGGAAATTTCTGATTCTTTGTCCAACATGGAAGTACTTACAGGTTGAGATAGTGGGAGATGATTTCAGCCATGTGGCTCTATGACAGTAATTGAGTTACTTTTCTACTTTCTGACTTCTTCAACATAAGCTTAAACTTCGAAGCATTTTGGCTGTTGTTCATCGAGAGGTTGTTAGCCAGACCGAAACCCTAGGCAGCAAGCGTTAGAGGAAAATGAAATAAAGCAGCAGCTCACCCACGCTCAGGGGCCAAGCAGTGGGAGTCACCTTAGCATAAAACGGTCGAGTACTCTTAGAGTTCACCCAGTTCTCAACAGTGGGTAAGGTTAGAACACATTTCTATCTTCTGCCAGCTTGTGTTTCTAAGTAGATTATGTTTAATTATATTCTAGAGCGCACAAGCGACATTTCTCAGCAAGATTCTGTCTAACAATCACCACAAACCAGGCTCAAGTTTCAAAATGGTTCAGTTATTCTGGCGCCATAGGAACTATGGCCGAGAAGAGACTCGAGCAAGAGCAAGGGTGGTTGTTGATAGTTTTTGGTCAAGAGGTAAACACTACCGGTTCAGGCTCGCAAGCCCCAATAAGGCATGGCATTAGCCGCATCAACCGCAGAGCCGCACTGACCTGACTGCGCGATGACAAAATACCGAATACGCCACTCATTTCAACGAACTTGATCAAGTACACTACACCACTTACATTGTCTTTCATGTGCATGGAACAAGAAGACGATATCAAGCAGCGAGTGCTACGAAGCACACTGGAGGAAGTTAAGGCGTCCACACAGATCACAGATGGTCACGATCCTTGCGTCATCTGCCTCGACTCAGTCTCCGAGAGAGCTGTTGCGTCTCCCTGCCGGCATCACAGCTTCGACTTTTTATGCCTCGTGAGCTGGCTAGATCAGCGCGCACAATGCCCTCTATGTAAGTACTCGACTTATCTTGGTTCCTTTGCACGAAGGGGCTAATGATGGCGTAGGCAAGACCCAAGTCGTCAGTGTCGAGTATGACTGGAAATCTTCTGAAGATTTCAAGATTTATAGCGTTACACCAACCGGCGCGTCGACTGACAGGTCATCTTCATCTAGAGCTATACCCGAAGGTATCAGTCAACGGCCCCGGGCTAGTTGGAGACCCCGAAGGCAAAACAGGCCATGGCCAACACCAAGTCCTGATGCTGCCCTCCTTCGGCGTAGACAAATCTACCGCCATCAGCTATACTCCTCTCATGTCGGATCAAATCGACTATCAAGGTTCCGGGACCTCACCCCACAGCTCTTCGGCCGCGATGAGGAATTAGTTTCACGAGCGCGTAAATGGATCAGAAGGGAACTGCACGTTTTTGAATTTCTACAATCGAACAGTCTTGAAGTGGAGGGCGTCACTCGAAGAGCGAACAACGTAGAATTCTTACTGGAGTACATCGTCGCTATTTTGAAAACTGTGGATATCAAGGGCAGTGGTGGCCAGGCCGAAGAAATGCTCCAGGAGTTTATTGGCAGGGCCGACACCCGGCTCTTTTTACATGAGCTCAGGGCATGGCTTCGGAGTCCTTACACCTCGCTGGAGGATTGGGACCGTCACGTGCAGTACAACGAGGATCCAACAAGATCGTCTGGTGGTAAAGCGCAGTGCAGGGCTCCATACCAAGGTGCACGAGATCACATCGAGCATAACGTGAGTGGCCCGTCCAAGCACACCAGGGGCCCCAGTAGAAATTTTTCAGGCCAACGCAGCAACCATTACGCACCCTATCAAGATCGCCGTACAGCGAGAGCAAGGCTGCAGTACGTTCAGAATGACCAACCCGGCTGAGTCAATATGCTAGTACTTGAGTATCTTGAAGAGCCACTCGCTAGAACACTAGCTTGATTTACAGGTCCTCGAATTGAAATTTACGTGGTTTGTTATTTGGCCGAGGTTCTAAATCAGAGACTAGTGGACTGTCAAAACCTTGTACTATATGATGCTATGTCAAAAACAGCTCAAGTGTATATATATGCACAGCACATGGTGGCTGCGGGCTCCAGTCTCCCAGGTAGTGAAAGTGGCGAGGCGTCGCTTGTGGTGGGCACTGCCGCGACCAAGGAATGGCTTGAAGATGATGGCATATTGAGGAAGGGCATGTTAGGGAAGGGAATGTGGAGGTAAGCGACTGGATAATGCTTATTAAGATGAAGTGAAAACCCTCTGCATGTCGGAGGATTGAGGGGCAGAAGAACATTTGCCCTTTTCACTGAGAAGAAGAGGTAGAGAGTGAATATTCCCGATGTGGAGGAGAAGTATCAGATCTCAACGGCAGGAGTGATCGAAGACCATAAGGATAACGTCAATTGTGTATCTGATGGAAAGGCAAAATACACCGAGGCTTTCAGCTTCGATGCTGGACCAATTTTGAAAGTAGCTTTCCAAGGAGAGCTAGAATAAGCATTGCCCAGAACTCAGCTTTGGCAAAAACTAGATAAACGAGCTATGTACGAATACTATAGAGCGTTTATAAGCAAATCGCGAGCAGAACGTTTGACAGAACGGTTCCCGATTTCCGGTCTCCAACAAACATATCCACCACAAACGGTGACTGTTCTCTGCATCCTTTCAGCGTGTTGTCTCCTATTCCTGCTGAACCAGATGAGGCATCAAGTCCTCTGTCCCTTCAGATCCGTGGCAACAAAAGCCTCTACATACTCTAGACGATAGCGTTTAAGGAAATTAAGTCGGGGACAAAATATGAGAAGCTCTACAGAGCATATGGAAGCTCCGGGGATGGTATTAGTCAACGAGCGCTGTCTCCACATACATATATCTCTCCGGCAGACATATTTTTCTACTCATCCAAAAGCAATGCGTCTGTGGAGCTTGGGGCTCTTTCCAAGCAAAGACTGGCTCGGCTGCAGCACAGGATGGGAATCTGGTGGAAATGTGGATGAGCAAAACCCCATATCAGTCGTAGAGCTCAAATCAATCGCTCTAGATCCTTCTAGGTATAAACAACAAACCCGCTCATCCTCACCTCCTCCTCCCAAATTTCCCCCCACCCTTCCCCTTTGATTGCTTATTCCTAATCTTCAGCGCCCTAAAATTCGCATGTGCCGTCGCAGCAATCTTCTTCTTCTTCTTCGGCGCTTCCTCCCTTTCACCTCCAGCTTTCTCTTCCTTTTTTGTCTCCTTCTGCTCCGGCCCTACGCTCGCTTCCTCAACACCAATCCAAAGTTCATCCTCCTCCAAGGACTCCTCCCAATCCCTATCCCCTAGATCCCCACCCTCGTTATTACCTAGCGCGCCTTCAACAAGCTGTGTCTCCACCACCACCACCTCCGCCTTGTCTTCCTCGATGTCTTTCCCACAATTCCACTCAACCTCGGGCTTCCATTTTGCTGCCACAGGCTTCATAATAACCCGCCGCGTGCTCCGCTTCTGCCCCTTTTTCTTCCACACCCTCAACGGTTTCCCATCCCTGCCTCTCCCCTCTTTCGCCAATGCCTCCTCATCCTCGCTCTCGCTCTCTCGGTTGCCGTCGGGGCCGAGTGGCATTTCTCCCATTTGGCTATCTCCTACTAGAACCTTCGGCGCTATCGGTTTCTTGGTTGTAGCGCCGCCATTATCGCCGCTTTGTTCAGCTTCCAGCTCCCGGAGCATCTCTAGGTCGTCGTCTAACTTCTCCTCTTCCAGTTCCCTGAGCCCACGCACCAAGGCACTGAGGCCGCGGCCGGCGGGTTTGGTCCGCACACGGACCGGACTCCAGGGTAGAGCATCGTCATCTCCACCATATGCGTCTACGTCGGTATGACCGCGCTGGCTGTCCCTTCTCAAGAATGCAGGGGTTTCATCAAAACGAAGTTTTGAGACTCCACTGCGCGAGCCGGGGGTGCGGCTTTCGACAACGCGGCGGATCGAGGGTGTGAGGAAGGTGGCGAGGAGGTTGCGCTTTGAGACGCTGGTGGGGGTTTTGGTATGGCGGTTGGGGCTGTCGAGGGGCTTGTCGTGATTTTGAACTTTACCGAGGGGTCTTTTGGAAGGAGTAGCAAGGGGGTTGAGTGCAACAGCTTTGAGTGAACTTCGTTTCGAAGGTGTTTTACTGTTGCCCGAAGTGTCGGAAAGCAAGTCGAAAAGACCGAGGACGCGGCCGTCTTTTTGGGCAGTGGGGGCGATGGAGGCATGGTAGTGGATTGGTGTTAGGCTTGAAGAGACCGGGGGGTCGTAAAGGTCGAGGACCGAGGGGTGAAGGGGATGGGAGTGTTTTGTGCGTTTTAGAGGGGTTTGGATGGAGGTTTGGGATTGGGAGGCGGGATGTTGGCGCTTCTTCGAGGGGCGGGGTGAAGATGATATTTGGGACTGGGATTTGGGTTGAGATTGGGTGAGGGAGGAGCGGAGTTTGTCGTAGGCGTTGTATTTCTTTGCTGGATGGCATTAGTGATCATAGTAGTGTGGGTCTGTGTGTATTGATTCTGACCTATTTCCAAATGCTGCTTGATGTCCTCACGTCCGGCTTTGCGCCCTCCGTTAGCTGCGGCGAAGGATCTTTCCCATTCTTTCAGCTCTAGTCTAAGCTTTTGGGATTGAATTGCTGTCGTCGACTTTGACGGGCTCTCTAAGATTGACATGTCCAAGTGTGAGCAGATATTTCGATCTAGTTGAAGGAAGTATTGGTGGTTGCGTCGCGTCGCGTGTCGTGTCGTGTAGGTATCAACTACCCCGCCATAAGTAGTTAGAAATAACACGTGACCATCCGGGAGTAACGTCGTTGGAACCAATTGATCATTTCTTACTTTCTATAATCTTATATATTAATGTAATTTGCAGACGCTGATATTGGTCCTATCCTTTATCAGCCTTTTCCCACCTTTGAGCCCACTCTTGAGGCCTTGATTTTCACTGTGGTCAGCTAATGTTATCGACAAGTGAACGTGGTGTGCTTCCCAATCTATCTGGTAATGGACTAATTGTTCAAATTACCTGTGCCTCCTCCAAGGGCTGTTTCGACACTCATGCCATTGGCTAAGAGGAAAGAGCTCTATAGAATGCGTTACATTGTATTGACGCGGCCGTCTAGGATATGGTGATACTGGGCCTTGTGCACCGTTCTCTGCTCCACGTGAAAAGCACTCAACAAGCTTCTACTCTTCATCACATCAACATGTGTGCTGGATCAACAAGATCGCTTCAACCTTCTGGATCTCGTTGCTTGAACATCTCCTGTGAAGATATAGATGGGAGCTTACTACCTGGAGAAGAATTGCAGAGGAACCTCTCAGCCTTCGCAGTTTTTCCAATTCTTTCCTCTGCCTCTTTAATGTTTTCTACGAACCTCTTTGGCGCTCCAACATCCATTCAAACACTGTATACATGCCTCACACACGATCACAAAACGTTAGCTTTCTTAAAGCATTGTTAGCAAGACGTCCTATGCTCGTCAGTGCTATCGTCGCTATCTTCATTCTGAAGACACGGTCTTTCAACTCCATACGTACACCACATCAGCTCCTCTAGGTAGCAACAAGACTTATCCGATCCCGCCAATGAACCTGAACCCCACAGCCCAGGTGAGACCCGCTTTTGCGCCGCGGCTAAGGCGACCAAAGGGCTGGTCCAAGATTGCAGCAGCTTTAACAATTTTGGCGTTAGTTGAGAAGACCTTGGCAAAGGACTTTACGACAATGGCATCAATCAATTATACCCATCCTGTGCAAAAAATTGTAAGCCTCTTGGCTTTCGAACCTTTCCCCGAGCAGCTCTATGTCATAATGATATTGCCCAATCATTCATGGGTGGTACAATCCGCTCTAGACGCACCGTCAGCAAGTTCCTTAGTACACGCCCAGTTGAACTAGCTATCTGGACATGCTGCAAGAGTAATTGTGTATTCAAGGGCCTGAAACTATTGACGTGCGAATGGCCTGCGGACGATTATGCCATTCCGACTTGCTCTAGGGAAGGTGGGACCACCCAGGGATTCTTCTTCCGTCCCTCGAAGGAATGGACCGTCGTAGCGTATCGCCTGGCATCGATGGGACAAGTTCTGGCTGTGTATTGGTAATTGTGCCGCTTCTAGGACACATTTGACTTTTATTAGCATTGGGTATCATATGTATTCATTGGGAAGGCAGTCGCTTCCTAGATTCGCTCTCAGCATAGTCATGGGTATCGGACGCATGCACGATGGGGAGGAGTTTTCTGAGGCGTTGAGAGATCATGGGCGGTATAGTTCTTGGAACAGTGGGAGATTCCCAAAGAATATCCTGGGTACTAAGAGCAACCGACAGTTCGAAGGGATTAGGTTGTTTAGATAGTAACGTGCAAATATGTCATCATGGTTGTTCGATGGTCTGACATGTGTTATGCTTAAAGAGAGATCTTGAATTTCTTGATGCGGCAACCGCTGTAAATCGCAGACTTGAGAGATACAAAGGAGGAAGTGAAACTAGCTCCATGCAAGGACGAAGTCGATGAAAGTGATCGACTAGTGGAAGAATTGAATTACGTAGAGTTGGAATATAAATGCTTCTGACCCCTTTCAAGATCCCAAACCATCTCGATTATCAAACGCCGGACACCACCCAATGCTCTAGCGCTGACGAGAAACATCCCTCGTTGGATTCAAAACTCCATGGGATCACCATCATCTCTTTCCCTCTTGACGCCCTTCTCATCCTTGAGCAAAGCCGCCACATGCGATCGAAAATACTCGATATACGGCTTCAGGCTCGTCTTCTCATAATCCTGCAATTTCCTAACCTCTCCGTCATCCTCGTCCTTCTTGCCCGCAGAGTCCCACGCGTCAATCTCGCCCAACAGCTCCGTCACCGTAGGCACGCCCAGCGGATCAAACCTCTCCAGTCGCTTCAAATCAATCGGCACGCAGACGCGCCCCGTGCCAGGATGAATCACAAACGGCGATTTCAGCAAATGGATCTGCTTCTTGCTGACCTCGACATCGAGGCGCGGGTAGGTGTACTCGAGCACGATATCCTGTTTTGCTTCCAGGAGCGCTTTTCCGTCGAGAGTCTTGCTGGCGCCTGTCTTAGCGAGGGCGTCGATGTCGGCCCATTTGCTGGCGCTGGAGCGGCCGGGAGCGGAGTCCCATTTCTTGCGGAGGGAGTCGTTGAGGGCTTTGTCGGGGAGGAGTTGGAGGAGGCGCTCTGCTTTTTCTGGGGCGGCCCAGGGGTCTTGATCCGAGAGGATGTCGGTTTGGAAGTGCTCTTTTAGGATGTCGAGGCTTCGGCTAGATTGGCGAATCAGAGAAAATATTCCATAATGGATGACTTCGCTTATTATATACTAACGCAAGATGGGGATGTAGCGGCCTCTTTACGTTGACCTTTTTCCCGCTTTGCGCTCCGCCCTTTATAACTTCAAGGTATCCAGCGACAGCTCTTCTTCTCTGATCATCCATGGTTCGAGCTCTCTCATCGCTGATCCATGCGTGCGCTCCTCTACGGCCAGAGTACACCCACATGATATGCTTGAACCCGAAATCATCTCGTAAAGCCGCATCTACTACTTTGATGGCCATCGTAACAAAAGACCAACACTTGTGACAGATGTTGGCTTTATCACAGCAGGTTCTGATCTCGTCGTAATCCGTCAAGTCAATATCAAAAACCAACTCTTTGGCCATGGGACGAAAGGCAGTGGACTTGCGAAGAGTTTTGCGGTCTCGTGGATTAGCAGTGTATACCGGGCCAATCTCGAAGCGTGAAGGGTTGAGGCGAAGGATTTCTTTACGGAGCCTGCGCAGTTGTAAGATAATGCGGCGCGGAAGAGAAGCGTACCTACAGGTCTGAACTAGGAAAGCTTTGGTATCTTAAGTAAGCATCGTTCTGTAATGTAAACGCAAATTCGCGGTGCCCAAAGTCGTTGGAAGGTTTCATCGAATGATTGAGCCATTGGAAGAGGAATCGGAAGGGAAAGAGACGTTGGTAAAATGCAAGCATAACTTCCGGATCGGTGTATTTGGCGGCAACAGGAAGCTGTCTAGCAATCGGTCAGACCATACTGCCAATTCATCACAGACCCTCTTACACTGGTGCTGCTGGTGGACTGCTCGGTATATTTCCACTTGAAGGCCCGGAGCTTGGAAACTCCTCGTCATCTTCGTCGTCATCGTTGAAAAGATCTTCAAGCTTGACATCTGTCTTGGCCGCATCGCTGATTGTACTGGTGGGAGGGACGTAAGGGTCGCTGGGATCACTGCTCTCTGCATCCTCATTCTCAATATCAATGCCGTTCGCTGGCGCGTCAGGCATGAGGCTATCTTCTTGATTCGGGGCGGGGGAAAGCTCTTCCGAAGTCGAATGAGGCATGCTTTCGGATAGGGTCACGAGAACGCATATATCGTGAAGATCTTGGACAATCAAAGAAGCCGTTGACGCGGGCGAGATTGATGGTTTGCTTGCGAGACGCGATTCGATTTCCTAGCGAACGCGTCGAGTCGCGCTAAATTACAGTAGATACAGTCTTGGCAGACTCCCCAGCGACACACCTAAAAAGGTTGTTCGATAATGCCATGATATAAGAGCTGGAGGTTTTGCTACAAGTACAGGAGTGAAGTTGTCTATGTTATCTCTCGACACGTTTAAATCAAACTTATATATTCTAGTTACAATCAGTCTGTCTATTACTGGTAAGGTGGGACGTGGTACTAACATTTCCTTCCCATGTGCTCAGCATCATTGTCTTTATTGCTCTCCCTCGCCTCATTTAACATCGTATCAATGCCTCTTTCTTTTAGGGCTTTCTGTGAGTGCGTCAAGCTGGGCGCTCGTAGGTCCGCAGAACTACATATACTTACCGTAAGGCAGTTTTGGTACCGCTTGAATAGAGGAGAACACTCATCGCTCGATGCGTCTCCACGTAGGTATTCTAAAGCGTCAATAGACTACTGTAGCAGATAGACTCTTCTGCAGCCTTACTTTCGCTGTACCACTTTAGAAAACATGAATCGTATCGTCTGCTTCACCTTAGAGAAACCTCCACGCAAGGACATGATATCAACATACTCCTTGACCTCATTACATTCTGGCGCGATGGACGCTGACATTGCTGGGCCCGAGTCGTGTAAGCGTCGGATTCTACCAAAAAGGAAGTCTCGAGATGAACACTGAGTTAGGTCAAGGTACCTTAGGTACCACTGGCACTGGCAAGTAAACTGTGGCCGGGCACATTTACTCGTAGATAGGTAAAAGGTCGAGGCTCTGCGGAAACCTTAAATCGTTGTGCGGCAGACATTTTTCGAACTCTCAGTCTCAAACCTCCAAAAGTGGAGATTTGTCTCACTTCGCGAATCTCGCTCAGCTCTCGATGTCTACAGACGACTCCTTCAAGGAGGTCAAGGAGGCTATCTCCTCAACTCTGATTGACACAACGAGGACTGCCGGGCGGATCGCAGGCGAAGATTTGGCTTTCTATCGGTCTTCGAACCCAGAGATTACCCCCCTGCTCGAAAAGCAGAATACAAGGCTTCTACAGCTTGCTCAGAGCTTAGTGAGAGTCGCGGCCACAGGGACTGAGGTCTCGGCGCCCCGTTTGTCGGATGCAGATTCTGTTGAAGACAGTTGGAGAGGAATCGTTGATGTCATTGACAATCTTCTTGAAAAAGCAGACGCGTGCCTGGATGAATATACGGGAGTCATAAAAAGACTGTCTCCCTCTCAGGACGGTCAGCCTTCGAAATCAATCACTCCAGCGAGAAAGTCGCTTCCATTGAAAAATTATCGAAACCAAAATATCCCAAAGCCTCAACGACTGTTCCCAAAGGTTCCGTGCAATGACGAAACAACGCCTTTTAAGCCGTTACTTCGAACAAAACCTCACGCTATCGTACCGCTTAAGAATAGCATTCCCCTCACATCTCCCCAGAAGGGTCCCCAACAGTATGGCACACAACTTATCTGTTTCTGAAAGATATTGCACTTCCTCTCAAGAAATCAACTAACACCCACTCAAGGCACGAACATCCCTATGCGACCGAGATCCACCAATCAAAATACCCTGCCTCAACCTACGTAAAGTCCGATCCCATACCATATCTACCCTTTGAATCCACCAAAGCCACTTTGGTGGATACTCCAGAGGCGGTCGCTGCCATGCTCGAAGAGCTGAGATCAGCGAAAGAGATAGCGGTGGATTTGGAACATCATGATACCCATACTTATGTTGGGCTTGTATCGTTGATGCAAATCAGCACAAGATACAAGGATTGGATTGTTGATACTCTTAAGCCATGGAGAGAGGAGCTCCAGGTCCTAAACGAAGTCTTTGCAGATCCAAATATTGTCAAAGTGAGCACTACTACTCAAGAACGCTCAATATTACTGACGTCCATGCAGGTATTCCACGGTTCTAATAGCGACATTATCTGGCTACAGAGAGACCTTGGATTATATGTTGTTGGACTTTTCGACACTTATCACGCATCTCGAGTTTTGGGATATACTAAGCACAGTCTTGCATCGCTGTTGAGTAGATTTGTTAACTTCGATGCAGACAAGCAATATCAGATGGCCGACTGGCGCATGCGGTTCGTAGTTCACTCTAATTCACCGCTCAAAGCTGACCCGATTTATGCAGGCCGCTTCCTGAGCAGATGTTTGACTATGCGCGTTCCGATACCCATTTCCTCTTATACATATACGATAACATGCGAAACGAATTGATCGAAAAATCGGATTTCTCTCAGCGGCATGGCAACCAAGTCGACGAAGTTCTCAACAGGTCCAAGGAAGAAGCGTTACAGCGTCACGAACATCAATTCTATGATGTACAGGATGGTACAGGCCCCGGGGGGTGGGCTTCCATACTCTCTCGCACCCCAGCTTCTTTCAATGAGGAGCAATTAGCGGTCTTCAAGGCCATACATCAGTGGAGAGATACTATTGCTAGACAAGAAGATGAAAGTGTGCATCACGTCTTACCGAAACATGTTCTCTTCAGTATTGCAAGGGAAATGCCCTTGAACAAGTCTGCGTTACTTTCTTGCTCCCATCCAATATCCAGTGTATTCCGAGCACGTGCAGGCGAATTGCTTACCGTTATCCATAGAGCCAAGGTTGCGGGTGTTAATGGTCCAGTTTTGAAGGAAACCATGCAGGATCAAGGATCTGCTCTTGCTAAAATCCAGGCTCAAGTCATAGGAGTCGACAACGCTGGCTCAGCAACCCATCCTGCTACTGCGCAGGTAGTAAACCCCCCGCAGATTCCAATCAGCAAGCTGCCAGTCCGCATCAATCGTTCTCAATTTTGGGGTCCAACATTGGATTGCACCACGTGGCATGCTTCGTGGTCTAACGCGCAAACCCAACATGGCACTCCACGTTTAGCTTTAGCTTTACCGCAACTCACGGCACAGATATTTGATGATAAGAGCTCGTTAGCAGCGGGATCATCTCAGGGCGAACCGCGCGTCCGTGCTGAACACCAGTTTGTCAAGGACAGAAAAGCCAAAGAAGACGATGTTTTCATAGTAAAACAGCTTGGTGGTTCCAGAAAACGGAAAGCTAGTGATCTACAAGACACTTCCGAAGCTATTACCGCAGGAGTCGATAGTCAAGCTGGAAATGGCACAGGCCATAGTCCAGACAACAACATGGAAATAACTCTCAACAATGTGGACGCGGACCAACATTCTCTAGAGAAAGCTGATCGCAAGGCTCGGCGAAAAGCACAAAGAAGGCTTGACAAGGAGCAGCGTAAACACGAGGAATTGGGCCAAGTGAGTGGGGCAGGCGATGGAGAAGGGCGAGAGGAAGCTGAGGCATTTGATTATGTCAACGCGCTGTCAGTTTTGCATGCGAAGCGGGACAGCAATGATCGTTCTGGGCCGAACAAGTCATTTGACCCGTATGCCAAGTCATTGGACGCTCCCAAAGGAATGCGGAAATCCAAGAAGGAGATTGCCGGCAAGAGCTTTACTTTCAAGCAGTAGTAGTGATGGCAAAACATGGCGTTCGGTAATACTCCGTTTTGGAGATGTGCTGACATTGCCAAGGGTTTGCAACCGATTGGGCTGCGTGCTAACTGTATCCTGTGAGACCTGGGGGGTGTTCCAAGTTCCCGTGAGCTTGGGCATTAACTAAAGCACCCCAAGAGCTTCAAGGATGCCAACGCCAGGCCGTGGGGTGACAGGTACATGGGAATTGGGGCGGTCCACTATCGATCCATCGATGTCAAGCATTAAGGCTGACGCAGATCATTGACTACGATAATCTGCCGTCTCATGGTTTCAATAGCGGATCCGTCTCGCATAGGGAAGCTAATCTATTGCATTGTTATTAAAATTGCCTGTATCCAATCCAGCGCTTAGGCTGGGTTGTTGTACCACCCCCCAGGGTTGTACGGAGTCCGGGTATTTGAGTCACACAAGGAGTCGTGGCACAAGGCAGTAGAATCGTCCTGGTTCCAATGCACTCGATAGATGAAGATCGTGTCGAGCATCCGTCGAGCATGTGTTTACCTGACACACATCTCCCATGCCGACACAGCCTGATCTGCAGCATGTGCATTACGTAGACCCATGATCCACCACTGGATTGTATCTCTCTCACATCTCCATCGTCCAATCTGTTTGTATTTTCACTTCCGTGACCTGGTGATGATCCCTGCATATCAGAGAGTACCTCTGCCTCGCATACCGCTGTCAGAGATGATGTAGCATCTATCGCACTCACATGAAGTGTCCGGATTGGGGTGGCGGTCTATCCTTTGATCACCGCGGTTTCAGTGGTCGAATAAGCTTTGTTCCAAGGTCGAGAAAAGCAAAAAGGAGATAAGCAAGTCATCACAGGGTTGGGCACCAGGACTCAGGAGTCCATGAACACCAAATGGAATTATAACATGGTATCCTGCCTGTATCCTGTACCTAGAAAAGTTAATCAACGGTATGTCGATGTAGCCAATTGGAGTTTTGGCTCTTCTTATTAGGACCACAATTAAGATTATCGTTGATTTTTGACAGTATGTAGTCTGACTGTGGTTTGCCCGCGAAGCTCGAAGCATGGAAGAGTCGAAAACGCGGTACGGAATACGATTGAAAGAAACCGACTGAGCCTGTAACTGTGTAAACTACAGTAGCCGAATTGGCTTAGCGTGAGTGCCCCCTTGCATCCCCCTCACGACTCTACGAGACCGACTAACCCACTTTTACTGTGCCCTAACTCTATAAACCATCTCATCGTCCTCTTCTTTCCCCCCTCCTCTCCTCCTCTCCCGCTCTCCCGCCCTACCTATACATCTCTGGATTTCGCTGTGCACCCGCCAGCTGTTGTTTCCCCCGTTAACATATCCCTTGAGGCTATCATCGTACCTTCTTATCCTCACTTCCAAGAGCCTCCTAATCACAACACGGCTCCCCCACTTCCGAGGTTGAACAAGCGAAGGATCTTTCGCGATAGAGCTTAAGCCACCAACTTCCGTCAATTTGCGCCACGACCTAGGATCATCAATCTTCGAGGCCTAACCTATACCAGCCTTGGATGGACCCAGACCTTCAGCGGACAATCCCACGAAATTAGAAGCGATCATACGACAAAACCGGCTGGTCCCGGCGACGTCGTTGCGCGACACTCCATGATCAGCTGGGCATAGCTCAAGTCTTTTTTCCTCAAGTCAACCCCCGTCTCCGCCATTGACAGTGTATTACTCTCGGAAGAGACCTGCTTCCAGAGTAGAGCGACGCGCTGCGCGAAAGTAACCCCTGGGCCGCATTACGTATTGACCTCGTCTGCACCCATTGCGCCCCAAGCACATCATGTCTGTAGCAGTCATGCCTCCCCAAGGATCCCAGCATTCGAGGGTGTCGAGGGCATCGACGTCCTCGTCGTCCTCGCTTGTACCCATCTCTCGCCAGAATACCACGTCGTCCCATGATGGCCGCTCGATGCGCCAGTCCAAGAGATACTCAACAGCTCTCTATCTGTCCATGTCGGCGAAAGAGAAGGATTTGGAGATTGAGGATGACCTGGCTAGAGGTAGCGTTGGGAGTGGTAGTCTTTATCGGTCAATGCTGACTGGTGACCAGCCCAGAAAATCCAGCGAGATATCAAAGCAAAGATCTCCAGTCAATCGAAGAAGAACTTTGTCCTCGAGAAAGATGTCCGCTATCTGGACTCAAGGATAGCGCTCTTGATCCAGAATCGCATGGCATTGGAAGAGGTGTGTTCTTTAATGGAAATACGGACGGTGCTGGGACTAATGCGATTGACCAGCAAAACGAGGTCGCGAGCCATCTCGAAGACGCTGCAGACCTTCAAGAAGGATTCTTTCCCAACGACGACAAGACACAGAAATATGGCAACCTCCTTTTCCTCCTTCAATCAGAACCTCGGCATATCGCTCACCTTTGCCGCCTTGTCACAATGGCTGAAATCGACTCTCTACTGCAAACAGTAATGTTTACAATCTACGGGAATCAATACGACAGCCGCGAAGAGCATTTACTTCTAACGATGTTCCAATCTGTACTCACCTATCAATTCGAAAACACCCCGGAATACTCTTCTTTGCTGCGCGCCAATACTCCGGTCTCCCGCATGATGACTACATACACCAGGCGTGGACCAGGCCAAAGTTATCTGAAGGTAGTTCTGCAGGACAAGATTAACTCGTTGATTGAGCTGAAAGACGTGGATCTCGAAATCAACCCGCTCAAGGTGTACACACGGATGATAGAGCAAATCGAAGAGGATACTGGCACTGTTCCAGACTACCTACCAAAGGGTGTCACTGCAGAGCAAGCTGCGGAGAATCAGCAAGTGCAAGAGATAATTGCCCCCAGGCTACAGATGCTGATGGAACTTGCAACGTCATTCTTAGAAACCATCATCAATGGACTTGAAGAGACACCATACGGCATTCGCTGGATTTGCAAGCAAATCAGGAGTCTATCAAAGCGGAAATATGGCGATCCCCAGGACCAGACTATTTGCACCTTGATCGGAGGCTTCTTCTTCCTACGGTTCATCAATCCTGCTATCGTAACACCCAGATCATACATGCTCATCGACGGAACGCCTGCGGACCACCCAAGGCGGACGTTGACGCTGATTGCGAAGATGCTGCAGAACCTCGCAAACAAGCCTTCATATGCAAAGGAGCCTTACATGGCCAAGCTTCAGCCTTTCATCCACCAAAATAAGGAAAGGGTGAACCAGTTCATGTTGGATCTGTGCGAAGTGCAGGACTTTTACGAGAGCCTTGAAATGGACAACTACATTGCACTTTCCAAGAAAGACCTCGAGCTGTCCATTACTCTAAATGAAGTCTACGCCACTCATTCGCTACTTGAGAAGCATAGCGCTGCTCTAGCAAAAGAAGATAATTCGCATCTCAGTGTCATCCTGCAAGAGCTTGGTCCTGCGCCGCCCCAGCTGCCTCGAAAGGAGAACAGAGCGATCAACTTGCCTCTCTTCAGCAAATGGGAGACCGCCATCGACGATCTCACTGCAGCTCTCGACATCACGCAAGAAGAGGTCTACTTTATGGAAGCCAAGGCGACATTTGTGCAGATTATGAGATCCCTTCCGCAGAGTACATCGGTATCAAGGAGACCTCTACGGTTAGACCGCGTCGCTGAGGTTGCAGCGACCCTAAAGAACGACGCGATTATGGTCCGAAAGGGTATTAGAAGTATGGAGCTTTTGAGCCAACTGCAGGAATTAGGTGTGATCGACAAATCTGATCAATTCGGTCTTCTCCGCGACGAGGTAGAGCAAGAGCTCGTCCACCTTGGGTCGCTCAAGGAGAAAACACTCGAAGAGACCAAGAAGCTGGAAGAGGTATTTCGCACCATTCGCGATCACAATAGCTATCTGGTCGGACAGCTAGAAACTTACAAATCGTACCTCCACAACGTACGCAGCCAGTCCGAAGGCAAGTCGAGGAAGCAGCAGAAACAGCAAGCTTTGGGGCCATACAAGTTTACGCATCAGCAGTTGGAGAAGGAGGGCGTTATTCAGAGGAGCAATGTCCCAGACAACAGACGGGCGAATATTTTCTTCAACTTTACGAGTCCTTTACCAGGGACATTTGTCATCAGTCTTCATTATAAAGGTGAGTTCTTATCTACTCAATTCTGGATTGGTAGAGGAGGGTAACGAATGTTCATCACAGGCCGAAACCGCGGACTACTAGAGCTAGACCTCAAGCTCGACGACTTGCTCGAGATGCAAAAAGACAGCCAAGAAGCTCTCGACCTGGAGTACGTCCTATTCAACGTCCCAAAGGTTCTAGCATTATTAAACAAACGTTTCGCGAGAAAGAAAGGATGGTAGAGCAGACGAATAATCCTAAACTTAAACCCATCGGCTTCATTTCTACCCTCTAAAGTCTCCTATCCGCTATATGGAGCATTCCAGACATTCCCGCCATCAGTTTTGGATACCACTAACCCTCTTTATTTCGGTTTAACCTCCCCAGCTTCGTCTTCTCTTCTTCCATCTTTTCCATTCAGGAGCCTGATACACCTTCTTAATACCGGAGCATTATATGTGCGTGGAGTAAAGTCGTGGCTTTTGCTAGGAGGGAGTTCTCAATGTACGTCGGCTGGTAGCGTATCCCCCTCGGCAGGCTCCAAGGAAGAAATCAAATTTGTGGAATTTGGTGTTTGGAGGGGCAAGGGCGGGGGTGTTACGTTTTTAGGGGAGGCAGGCAATGTTTATGTGATACCATGATTTGGGGGAGCGAGCGAACGAGCGGTTTAGGTGGGGGATTTTACTGTAGGTTAGGTAGCGGTATAGCGAATCATATCTCTACCTTTGTTTCCAAGAGTGCAAGTTACGTTGGGACATGGTGCTTCAAATTAAAAGCATGTCTCATCCTCGTCCGAATCTCCCGCTCGCCTTCCTCAGTATATACAGTATTCTGCCCCCTTTCCTTCTTTTCCAAGCAACCAACCAGCACGATGAAAAGCTCCGTAGAGAGCTCAAATGTAATGACAGGGGAGGAACAGAGGGAGCGGATGTATGATTAGGGGACGTTGACGCGAAAGAGGAGGAGAAGGACTGAAAAGAATGAAAGAATGAAGAAGAAAAGGTTTTTTGATTATTTAAAAAAGAAGACCGTTCCGAAGAGACGAAAAATGAGCAGGAAAACATTGTAGGCAGGGTTTTGATATCACAATCTCCGATAGAGGAGAGGTATAGCGAAGAAGAGAGTTTCCAAGGTCCTAACGAGCTTTTTTCTATACCACAAGAAACCTTTACGACTACCCTAACCCCCACAATCCCTCTCTCACCTCCCGCCCATCCTCCACTTCCCCTCCTCCAACGACCCTCATTCCCAAATCCCCAAATCCTTCGCTACCAAGGGCTTTAAAACTCGCGCCTCTTCGTCCTTGATAGCGAAAACTTCATTTGATGATGAGGAGAAAGAAAGTGGAGCATGGAATGGTAACAGAAACGTGAGTGAAAGGTCGAGGAACGAGGCCGTTGCTTTGTCAGGGGGGGGAAACGCAGCAGAGGGCTTGGATGGCAGGACGGCATGTGGAGATGGGTGCGAGGGGACAGGACAGCAAGGGGATGAAAAAGTTTTAAATTTTCTTCTTCTTTTTTCTTTCTTTATCAGGATAAACTCAAATGCTGGAATGATTGAGAGGATGGCTATTGTTTTTCATTCGCCCATTCCACCAAAACCCCCCCTTTCGCCCCCTACTGTTAATTGATGTAAATCACGCAACCGAATTATACGATATATGACTGGCACAGACCCTGGTCTTAACCCTTTGCTCTTCCAGGCTGATGGGTGAGGGGTTTGGTTTGGGGGTTTTTGTTGTTGGGGGAAGGGGAAGGGGATGGGGGCGAGGAGAGGGTTGTGGTATTGCCGCATTGACTGCCTGGCTAGAGAGTAGAGAGAGGTATAGAGGTGGGAAGGGAGACGGTTGCATAACTCGAAGGTAAGGAAATTCTAGTTTGAGATAGGGAAGAGAATCTTGCAGGTGGACAGAATCAAGGTAATTCGTTCCTATCTAAACGGTCCTCATCACATTTCCTCCTCCTATGATTCTCTTCTCCTCTCCTCTCCTCTCTAGCCATAAGCTATCCATACACAATACACATTGTAGGCCCTGTTTCCGGACTCAAGATTGTTCGAAAAGATAGATAGGTAGGATTGAATTTGAGCATAGTTCAAGAAAAGTAGAAGATTGGAAGGAAAGAGCGAGTTTGAGAAGAAAACGTCACAGTCGAGAAAAAGGAATGGGAGAAACGAGACTGGTCGTGACAAAGACTGATTCTTTATGCAAAGACCATCTAACTAAGCAACACCCGAATCTCCCCCGTCGTCCTCGGAAACACCTCTCTCAATAACCCCACCCCCTCCCTTTCCTCCCCACCCTCCTCCCCACCATCACTATCCCCAAATCTCCTCTCATCCACCTCCCCCAACCTCCCCTCCACAAACTCAAAGTCCTCGCAAAACCTCTCTGCCGCCTCCGCCGTAATCTCCCCCGCCACCTTGGCGCTGCTCAAACCCTTCAGGTTTTCCATCGCGTCCATGAGCGCTGAAGGAAGGAAATCGTCGAGGATCTGGCTAGTGGTTTTCAGGGCGTCGGGCTGGAATGGGGGGAGGGTTAGGATTTTGGTAGAGGAGGCGGGGGTAGAGTCTAGGGGCGCGAGGGCGGCGACGAGGGGGTGGAGGCCGGAGGTGTGGAGGAAGAAGGCGTGCTGGTAGTCTGTGAGGGTTGAGGTGCATGTTGCCAGGGTTTCGTTGAGCAGCGAGATTTGGATGTGGACAAAGTTGTAGGGTGATAGTGCTCTTTTGGCGGCGAGGAGGCAGTTGGCGAAGAAGATGCTTTGGGCAGGGTCCTGGGCTTGCTTGGCGAGCTTCCCACAGATGTCGAGGAAGGGGGTTAGAGCTTGGTCGAGGATGGGTTGGAAATCGGATTCTCGGGAGGAGGCGGGGGCGAGCGAGGAGTCGTAGCTTTTCATCAGGGCTTGGAGGAGGTTGAGTGCTTCGTCGAGGAAGTCTGGGATGCGGAGATCGGGTGGAGGGTGGGCGAGATCTGCTTGGACAGAGTTCGCTTGGTCTTTCATTATGGTCTGGAATTGACCGAGGGCAAAGTCCTTGAGAGTTAACAACGTTTCCAAGACACTCGAGTCTTTGCCTAGCAATTTTTGGAACATGATGCGGTAAAAATCCAACAAGTTGGCGATTTTGTAAGTCAACACTGGGTCGTTGTGACTTTGGACTACTTGCTCGATTCGCTGCCGCAATCCTCTTGCTACACCAGCCAAGTTTCGATTGACTAACTGACCCAGCGCTTTTCGTCCGTCAAAGGTACCACTATCAAAAGCAGACCAAGGTTCACTGTCTCTCCCCGCTTGGATACCTTTCGCAATCTCATGACCATCCGAGACAAAGAGGCTCTCCAGGGCTTCCCGTTCGGAAACCGTTGCAGAGTGGGTCCAGGCGAGCATATCTCCAACGTAGCGGAGGGGATCATGCGCGCTGAATTCGATAGGCTTCGTTAATGGATCATGCCCGGCATCGCTGGATGAGCCAGTCAACGCCGAGTAAAAAGCCTCTGTTAAAACATGTTCGCGAGCTTCAGCGAAGAAATCGAGACAGCTTTCGAACAACGTAGGTCGCTCTGCGAGGGTTCGAAGTGCCTGCCGGATAATAGAGCTGATTTGCGGGTTCTCCAGATTGAGAGATTTGAATTCGTGTTGAATCCATCTGTACAGTTTCTGGAAGCCGCTGTTCAGATTTCTTGAGCTCTGATCCATCAGTTCGAGGCCGAGTCTCTGATTCTCAGTTCCGAAAAGAATCTGGCAGTCGGTGTAAATCTGCTTGACCCTCTTCAGAACGGCAAAGAATCTGTCATCCACAGTATCCGTTGTAGTTGTCAAAACCATCAAGTCTTCTTCAGACATGATAAAATGCTTATTGAATGCATCAAGCAACTGCTGTTTAGTTTCCAAGTCCTGCTTTTGCATCAAAAGCGTAGCGGCCTCTTCAAGGACTGGTCCACTCTCTTCGTGAGCGGCAGCGACATGCTGCCGCATTTCTTGACAGCATTTGTTCAAACTAGCAATAGTAGAGCCTATGCGCTTCAGTTGCTGATACCTTCTCAGCAAGGGCAATCACATCAAGCTATTTGACGAACCTCCGCCACAAGACCAAAATCTTTCACAATCGCACCGTTGCACTCAATGACCTCCTTTTGTACATCAAGGCGCAACCTTCGTCTGATTTCGGGTGTGTTTTGAACGTCTTTCTTATCCAGTATATCTAGAGCATCCCTGATCTCAGTGTCCGCATATGATGCGGACAGGACATTTGTGACCCTATTAGATAGGGCACTGGATCTATTTGGCAGAGATGAAGCAGTCAGTCTGCCATCAAAGCCATCTGCCAAGTCTCCCGAATAGTTTGTGTTACCATTCATTTTATTGAGTGGTACTGTCTAGGTATCTTTGGATCAACCGGGTTGGGGGGAGTTTCTGATAGGGCTGTGGATGGGTACGAGGTGATGCTTTAAAGTATTGGAAATGGCCACCGTACAGCCTTAAGGGCCAACGTAGCTTATTATATAAGCATTTATATCTATCATATATTTACCTTATAATCATTCTATTCCCTATATCACTATGTCAGCTCAAAAACGCGGTCGTGAGATCAGTCCAGCCACTCGAGCAGCTATTGCCTACGCTCGATATCAGGATCGATCACCTTTACGCGTCATACAGGCTCGCACCGGAGTTTCTTTGACATCAATATCAAATATCAGCAATCATGCTTGCAAACAGGCTAAAATTCATGGAACAGAGCCTTTTCGCGGGGAAAAGGTTGCTCCTGGATCGCGTTCTGGAAGGCCTCCATTGTTATGCCAGAAGCAAATTGATATAATGATCAAACTAGTCACATCTAGCTATGAATGACGACGCAGATTCTGGGTCACGGTTGCACGCGAATGTGAAGTATTAGCCTCACGATCTACAATAGAGAGGGCCTTCAAGGAAGTCGGATACGGTCGTTATTCACCTCGTCAAAAGCTCTATCTTACCGTGGTCATGAAAACGAAGCGTTTAGACTGATGTAGGGATAAAGAGTTCTGGAATGTAATATCGGGGCAGGGATGGAGTAGAGTCATCTATACGGATGAAACGTCAGTCAAATTAGGGGAATTGCGAAGCCTTATACACGTTACACGAACCAAAGAAGAAGAGTGGGAGTCAGATTGCTGTGAGAAGGCCTTTTCCGAATATACAACGTTCATGTTTTGGGGTTCTATAGCTCTGAATTGAAAGGGCCCTTGTTACATCTATCAGCCCGAGGATAAAAAGGATCGCGAAGCCTCTATCTCAGCTCTTGCTGCTGAGAATCTACTACGACGCCCTATAGAACAGGCAGCTCATGCAGAGAAGAAGGCGAATTGTCTGCAACAAGGCTTGAAGGCTCCCTCGTTCAGATTCTCGCCGTGCTGTCGTTCCAAAAGGGGAGGGATTGACTGGTATAGATACAACAGATGCGTCTTGCGACCCTTACTATTACCTGCCTATCATCGATTTCAGGCCACCCACTGCCCTATGAGCACTACTCTATTAATGCAGGATGGAGCCTTCTGTCATACCTCTCAATGGCAAAAACCTCTATTTGCGGAGCAGAACATCGTGATTCTGAATTGGCCAGGCAACAGTCTCGATCTGAATCCTATCGAACACGTCTGGAATCTGCTCAAGAACCGTGTAGCTAACCGAAGGCCTTTCATAAAAGGTAGAGCTGAATTAGAACATGCTTGAATGGATGAATGAGACAAGCTCGATATAGAAAAGGATATTAATCCTTTTATATTGAATCAGAAGCATCGGGTTGCTCAAGTCATCGTTAAACAGGGCGGCAATAACTTTCACGGATAGATATATATTATAATTCGAATCATCTAATGTCTCTATATATATTTGACGTTATTACTCGTATATGTTAATATTTGCATCTTTTGTTGATGTTCGTGTATAGTGCAATTGCGGTACGGTGGCCATTTCCAATACTTTAAAGCATCACCTCGTAGAGAGCAGATGTGCGGAAGAGCTACTGAAGTACTCCGTATCCCTTATAACGGTCGCCTAGAACGCGGGATGTGGGGTGTTGATCTAAATGCGGTGACTTCCACACCTTGCCCGATCACAACACCTTCGCACATGACTCCATGATATATAATTGAAACTCCGTTGGTTCACTGGAGATCAGCTGAAAAGACATCACAATGGGTTACATGACATGGACAGATAGACGCTAGATAGATGTCATGAGTATCGTTGGGCGTATATTCATGGCAGGCGATACTGAAGAATGCCTTCAACCCGTGAATCTTGGTACAACTGACTCATAGAATATATCGCTTCCTCGCCATCATGATGGCATCAAACATGATCTCGAGGTTCTTACCGCCTGCCATAGGAACACCATCTGTCTATGAAACCTTACGTCAGCACGACGAGTCCTCGGATCAGTCCGACATTGAAGAGCGCGCAGGTATGGCCATTGACGAGGAGAATCTGGGTGGGCGCTTTCATGATCATGAACTCGAGCAAGGGCTCTTCGATGCAGCTGCCAGCCACGTCACTGAAGCAATATCGGGAAATTCGAGAGGAAAAAGCAAGGAGTCTCCGAGCAGAGCTGGTCAAAGACACAAGCGGCTACAGAAACCGCCGACGGGAGACGAGGCGGATGAGATGGATGACGAAGTGCCACAATCCTTACTGATTGAAGGCGATCAAGATGCGGTCCCAGCGCCAACAAATCGACAGCAGCAAGAGACAAGACCCCCACCAGTTACGGGTCCTACGACTAGGGGAACAAGGGCTAAGTGGCAGGCTACTCAAGAGCAACAACGACTCCACCAAGACTTGAATTCTGCACGACCGCAACACAGGAGTTCTGCTCATCGAGGTCAACCTCTTGGAACCGGGGATCCAAAGGAGATGGCGATGTGGAGATGGGCGAATGTTGAAAACCTTGATAACTTCCTCAAAGACGTGTACGACTACTTTCTCGGGAACGGGATTTGGTGTATACTCTTGAGTAGAATGCTAAATCTTCTGTAAGCATCTCCATCGTGTGGAACTAACGCTGGCATCTAACAGATCATAGTACCCTGGCATTCGTAGTAGGCTTCAGCACTTTCCTCACTTCTTGTATCGACTACAGAAAGGTACCAACAAGTAAGACTTTGTCCGAGGTTCTGATACCGCAATGTACGAAAAAGATGTCTGCCTCCGCTAACCTACTAATCTGGCTATTCGCCTTTTTGTGGATCTGCAAACTGTTTCAGTATATCCTCGATATCCGTCGGCTACAGAACATGCATAATTTCTACCGCTATCTTCTTGAGATACCCGATACTGATATTCAAACAGTCTCGTGGCAAGAGATTGTCAAGCGTCTTATGTTATTGCGAGACTCGAATCCAGCGACCGCCGCAGGGGTTACTGAACGGCATCGTCGATTTATGGGAAGCCAATCGAAGCAACGCATGGACGCTCATGATATTGCAAACCGACTAATGCGGAGAGATAATTATTTGATCGCCCTGATCAACAAGGATGTCCTAGACCTTACGTTACCGATACCGTTTCTCAAGAACAGGCAACTCTTCTCAAAGACACTTGAATGGAACTTGAGCTTGTGCATTCTCGACTACGTCTTCAATGAACAGGGCCAGGTTCGACCATTGTTTCTCAAAGACACCCACCGCCGGGCTCTCAGCGATGGCTTGCGAAGACGTTTCTTGTTCGCTGGATTTATGAATGTTCTATGTGCTCCTTTCATCATCATCTACTTTATGATGCTATATTTCTTTCGCTACTTTAATGAGTACCAAAAGAACCCATCCCAGATTGGATCTCGTCAATATACACCTCTTGCTGAATGGAAGTTTCGAGAGTTCAACGAGCTATGGCATCTCTTCCAACGTCGAATTAACATGTCTTATCCCTTTGCTTCGCGTTATGTTGATCAATTCCCCAAGGACAAAACTATCCAAATTTCACGCTTCGTCGCCTTCGTCACTGGCGCTGTCGTATCAGTCCTAGCATTGGCCTCCGTAATTGATCCTGAATTGTTCTTAGGGTTCGAGATCACATCGGAGCGAACGGTACTATTTTATCTTGGCGTTTTCGGAACGGTATGGGCTGTAGCCAGAGGAGTGGTTCCAGAGGAAAATCTCGTGTTTGACCCCGAATATGCGCTCAGCAATGTGACGGAATACACACATTATTCGCCCAGTAACTGGCGTGGGCGATTGCATAGTAACGAGGTACGGACAGAATTTGCGCTCCTCTACCAGATGAAGGTCATCATATTCCTCGAAGAAATACTCAGTATCATTTTCACGCCTTTCATCCTTTGGTTCAGTCTCCCAAAATGCAGTGACCGGCTGGTGGATTTCTTCCGCGAATTCACTCTTCATGTCGATGGCTTAGGGTACGTATGCTCTTTCGCTGTGTTCGACTTCAAGAAGGAAAGCAACAATGTTACCCGACAGGACGAGGCAGCTGCTCAGGATCTTCGTGAAGAGTACTATTCTACCAAAGATGGGAAAATGCTCGCGTCTTACTATGGCTTTATTGACAATTACGTTACGAATCAACGACCTGGTGCACCATATCTACATCCTTCAGCTAAGCGTAATTTTTACCCCCCTCCAGCATTCCCTGGAATGATGTCTCCTACCCTCGCTCCCGAATTAAACGGCCCCGGTAGCAGCAGGTTAGACAGAGGGGACCGCCAACATCGAGGACCCAGCCGATCAATATTAGGCGGACCGGGCACTGGATCCCGTTCAGTACATCGCACACCGAGATTTGCCCCTACAGGAGGTCAATTGTCACCCGTGGCCTCAATCCTTCTGGACCCGCAACATCAACTGTCGCGATTAGGAACCAAGACACCCCATAGGCCAGTTCAATCCCGTTTACGGTCTTCGCGTAAAACTCTTGTTGGTACGGTTGAAGATGAAGAGGATATACCGCTGGAGGATACCCGACGATCCGCTGGTGATGGTAGTGAGGGAGCTGCGGCTGACAGCAATTTGGGCGATTCCTGGAAGACGAATCGTGCCGGGGCTAGGGACGACGATGGAGAAGAGGACGTCCAGGGCATGAACCAGGATAGAGGACCAGGAGTTTTAGGTTTGGTGTACCAATTCTCGAAGGCCCAAACGGAGGGAAGAGGAACTGGTGTCAACATTTAGCGCTGCATTTGGTCAAAGGGATACCCACGTTGCACGAGACACAGGCGTCCATCGGAATCAGGTTGGGAATCCGAACCAATTCCAGGCGGTACATGTTCGGTTTTCCATGCATGAGCGGTAGGTCGGAGTCGTGGGGTGTGCATATTCACAACATATTTTGTACTTAGGAACAAACCACATGATGTTCTGAAGCCTTGATTATCCTTATTTTCGTCCGAACTTTTCTGGCCCTCCGTCGTGATTCCACATGATCGTCTCTTTCAACAGCTCATATCAGTCACTACATGCTTTACAACTCTCAGTAGATCAGGAGGGGCCTCAGAGAAGAGGCTGATGCCACACCAATGCTCTTTCAACTATGACGCGGTGAAAGTTAGGGAGGTGGCATATAGCGGACTATTCGGCTTGACTATCATATATATGGCTCTCGAAGCTTCAGACACCTATAGAAAATGAAAAATCGTGAATTCTGAACATTTGTGAGGATGCCTTCCTTAGTCAGGGTTGGTTCTAGACCCTGGTCAATTCATGCGGTCAATGATGTCGCTTTTTTTTAAATTTCCCATGTACAAACACAGACAAAGCTCATCTACTCCCCAACCTTGCGTCTACAACCATCAGAATTTATGTCGTCTCTTCAAACCTCTAAAAAGTTTCTCTAGTCGCCCTGCTACACTCTCGTTGTCCTGCGCGCTCTTAATAGGCTTTCCTTCGCCGCTGCTGGTGGATCTATGGCTGCCCGTGTAGATCCCACTGCCCCGGTGGAGGAGCTCGAGTATGCGCCGCCCTGAATCAGATCTTGAGTATGGGAGCTTGCTCTGCTGACACCTTACTCTAGCTATGAAAGCCTGCCACCCGACTTTACTCTCCTTCAGAATATGGCCGCCGGCGCATTCGCTGGAATTGCCGTAAGTTTCCCCTCAGCTCAATATTCTGCGACCAATGGAACTATAAGCTAATGGATTTGTAGGAGCATTCTGTCATGTTCCCCGTTGACACCCTCAAAGTAAGCCCTGATCAAGATGACTGTAAACGCCGTCGCGCTCATTGTCCGTAGACCCGCCTCCAAATCGTGAACCCGTCGCCTGGTGCCATCTACACAAGCCTTTCAAATGCCGTCTCTACCATTTCAAGAATAGAAGGGGCCACCGCAATGTGGAGAGGTATTTCAAGTGTCGTCGTAGGCGCAGGTAGGCAGGTGCATCGTCGTTACATGTGGCGTAGGGGGATTGACATGCTGGTATAGGTCCAGCTCATGCTGTATATTTCGCAACTTACGAGGCGGTTAAGCAGGCCATGGGGGGCAATGATGGCAATCAGCATCATCCTGTCGCAGCAGGTCAGTACCTACTGTATGACGGTATTATAGGGTTGTATGTAGGCTAACTGGCCAATAGCTACCAGCGGCGCCTGTGCGACAATCGCGAGTGATGCCATCATGAATCCCTTTGATGGTGAGAACGTCGCTCTTTTCACTAATCTAAGCCGCTTCTAATCCTATGTGGCCAGTCGTCAAGCAGCGAATGCAGGTGCATGGGTCCGTCTATAAGTCCTTATCACAATGTACGAGAGCAGTCTATAAAACCGAAGGATTATCTGCATTTTACGTTTCCTATCCAACTACTCTTGCCATGACCGTTCCATTTACAGCGCTTCAATTTACCGCCTACGAGTCGCTCTCAAAGGTCATCAACCCGACGAAAGAGTACAGCCCAGTCACCCATATATGTGCTGGAGGATTGGCTGGTGCGTTCGCTGCAGGCTTGACTACTCCACTCGATGTCATTAAGACTCTATTACAAACCCGTGGGACTGCAAACGATGCCGAAATTCGGTCTGCAAAGGGACTATTAGTGGCGGCTTCGATCATCAAGCGGCAGCATGGCTGGGGAGGGTTCTTCCGCGGACTACGACCCCGGATAATCACTACTATGCCTAGTACTGCGATATGCTGGTATGTCTATATTCTGTGATACTAGTGTTCAAATTCAAAACTCATTAGACGAACTTCAAACAAACTGACCACTAACCATCAGGACATCCTACGAAATGGCAAAAGCCTACTTCATTCGCCACCAAAACGACTGAACATCCCCCACCTCTACGTGTGCTTCAAACCATTAAAACCCAAAACCAATCAATCACCGCAGCATTCCTCTTCATCCTCACATCCATCCGATACCCGCAGATCTCATCCGTTGTGTACCAGTATCACTACACGATTTCAACATTGGAAAGGCTTAGCGTGCAGTTTCGACTCGATTACCCGAATGTATCATGACTTCCCATTTACTCGGCATGTACTCCGTAACCTCTCCCTATCAGCAACGATACCAGCCTCCGCGGCCCACACCTCTAATTCTAGATTAAAAGCACCTATTTTGGATCGTAACGACCTAGGTAGCGGTATTCTTCGTATCTCGCTCAAGGCTGATGCGGGATCCTGTGTCTTTGCTACTGGCCAAGGATGGAGATCTTATTCAAATTTCTTACCTCTCCCAGAACAAAGGCAATGTTCTTACTTTACTCCAGCTACGAAAGAGTCTTTATGTATATATCTGTGCGAGCGACGTCATAGCGAAGGGCATTTGCAAGGCGTTTTCAAGGAAAATTAGAGCGACTGCTGGCTACCAGCTCTGCCGCTGGATACTCGATAAACTCATGTACATAGATTTTGAGGTGATGGATACCTCAACTACCCAGGAGAGTCAGATTTCCCTGATCCATTTGCAGCTACTGTTCGTCCACAGGAGGTAAAGATCTGAAAGCAGATGGCTGTAACATGGATGAATAATAAGAAACAAAAGTACGGAGTACCATGTCTGGCTTCCTTGGCCATGGTTATATAGAGCGAACGGTGTTGAAATAAATCTGACTGCCACGACGGCATCTCCAGGAATGACTTCCATTCTTCCTTTTGGCACTGCTAGAAAGGATTTCAGACTCTGGTGCTAATTCTATGCATCTACAATGATGAACACATAAATCGGAAGTAGCAGGAATTGAACTGAACAAGGTAATCCCGACGTCCCTGTCGTCGACAAGTTTTTCTTTGTTGAAGTCTCGAATACGAGCACGTGTGACGAGGTACGAGTACGAGTACAAGAATGGAAAGATGGAAATCTTACTGCGTCACTGCTTATTCAGCGAATCGCTCGTTCTGTGAGATAGATACCTTCGCTTCAAAACATCTAGAGTACAGAATAGTCTGTAATACATACCTTGACTCACGGTTTGAACCACATTTACTTGTAGGTAAGGAGCCATAGACCACACAAAGACTTAGAGTCCATTGGGCGTGCTTCCGAACCTGAATTCCAAGCCTCAGTTGCACCCAAAACACGACAAGGCCAAGGCTGAGTACAACCGGCTGCGCTTCGTTGAAGAGCAAGATTCCGGTCGAGAGAAGTCACATGGATCAACTTAAACACCACAGTGTACTCAATGATGCGGAACAAGGCCTCGTCTTCGATGCAGAAGACGTACGATGAGTGCTATCTAATCTGTTCAACAGCAGTATATTTTGAGGGGCAGGTTAGTATCTTAGTTTCCGACCGCGCTGCTTGAAATCTGCAATTAATTATCGAGGCTAGAACAACGAAGAAGAAGCTTTGCGCTCATGGCGTTCTGCTCTCGATCAGATATATTATCACAATGCCTACAAAATACCCCCGAACCACAAACCTAAGTCAGAGACCGAGAAAGCGCTTCAGGATTCGCTTCATGGCATGGAGATACAGTGCAGGGAACGTGTAGATCTTCTGGAGGCGTTACGGAAAAGCAGGAAGGAAACTAAAGAAGACAGTGGACGCTCCAGCCAAAATTCGACCAGACGAATTGGACCTCCAGTACCCGATAAAACGGATCATCACAAAGCTCGATACTCAACGGCAACCTCAATTGGGCAAAACACGGTTCCTACAGTCAACTACCCTGATCTATCTAGACTACCACCACCTCTACCTCAACGGCCGGCCGTTCTACAGCAAAAGGCTTCAGATAGCCAGACGGAGCGATCTTATAGCAGTCCACAGATCAACACTACTGGGTTCAATCTACCCTACTCTCCGCCAACGCTACCTGGAGAACCCAGACAACCGTCGCGGGAGCATAGTCCCGAGAAGAGGAGTCGGATGTTGACCACATTGCGGGCAGGCAAGGATGGTAAGAGGCCTTCAAAGTCACCCAGAGCTTCGAGCGGATTTAGGACAGGTCCGCCTCCTACGTCTTCCAAAGCTGCGGGTCTTGCGTGGGACACAACAAGGGCATCAGGGCAAAGGCTTGGGCAGACACTCGCTGCACAGAACGGTAGCTCAACAACATTGAATTCGATAAAACGTGATAGCTCTGGAGGTAATGCTGCTTTCCATTTCGAGCCAACGGTTGCAGTTGATGGACAGGACCTTGTTAGCGGACGCATCAGCCCTGTACGGCGACGGAGGACATCTAATCCATCGTCAATCCCAGATCAGCAAAGACCAAGCAGCTATCATGTCGGCGATCCACGCCCGGTTCAGCCAAGTCTAAACCAGGCATTAGATTCACACGCTCAAAAAGGCAATGATCTCAGTTTATTAGAGCCGTCGATACCACCAGCACATGACCGTCTCACAAAGGATTCCAGCAGTGCACAGACCAAGGCCAGATCGCCAGTCCGGCCAAAACCCCAGTCTGACTATCTTTCCTATCGCAACGAGTACCCGGCTCCTGCCCCCATATCCAAGGCAGCCCAAGCATCGGCTGTACGGCCAATCAGATCTAATGAAAGTCCAAAGACCTCTGCTCTACCAACGAGACAAAGATCTCCGCAAAGAAAGACTCGACCCTCTGTTCCGAGCGGCGTTACCCGGCGCCCCGTGGCCAACATATCTTCACCTCGTTCGACTAGACATAGCACAAGCGAATCTGGTAGGGCAGGATCGTCTGGAAGCGCTGATGAGAACACCAGCAGCAGTCGCGAGGAAGATCTGACGCAACGTCGAGACCTCCGCAAAAAGCAAGATACTTCCGCTCCTGGAGAGCCTTCCGCCAAGCAAAATTCTTCTGACGCGTCAGATGCACAATTAGCTTGGGAGAAGCGGATAAAACACATTAAGAAACATATCCCGAAGGGTGTCGATGAAAATGCTGCTAATCAGATCTTCAATGAGATTGTGGTTCATGGGGACGAAGTGCATTGGGATGATGTGGCAGGTCTAGATGTTGCGAAGAAAGCTTTGAAGGAGGCCGTTGTGTACCCGTTTCTAAGGCCCGATCTTTTCATGGGTCTTCGAGAGCCAGCTAGGGGGATGCTTCTGTTTGGACCTCCGGGCACTGGGAAGACCATGCTTGCCAGAGCCGTAGCGACAGAATCCCGATCTACGTTCTTTGCAATCTCGGCTAGCAGTCTGACATCAAAATGGTTGGGCGAATCCGAGAAACTGGTCCGTGCTCTGTTTTCTTTGGCAAAGGCACTTGCGCCGTCTATCATCTTCGTCGACGAAATAGACTCGCTCCTGTCGTCGCGCGGCGGCTCAAGCGAGCATGAGTCCACCAGGCGCATCAAGACTGAGTTCTTGATCCAGTGGTCGGATCTGCAGCGAGCAGCGGCAGGAAAACAGCAGACTGACAAAGAGAAGCAAGAAGGCGATGCCAGCAGAGTTTTAGTCCTTGCCGCTACCAACATGCCGTGGGCAATTGATGAAGCAGCTAGGCGCAGATTCGTACGTCGACAATATATTCCTCTGCCCGAAGCCGAGGTCAGAGCAACTCAGCTTCAAACATTACTGGGTCATCAGAAACACAACCTAAACAAAAAGGACATTCAAGTGCTTGTCGAATTGACAGACGGTACGTTCATCAGCACCTTTGGAGTGCGGGTACTGACGTAAATTTTCAGGTTTCTCAGGCTCTGATATTACAGCGCTGGCCAAGGATGCAGCCATGGGTCCTCTACGGAGTCTAGGTGAGGCGTTGCTGTTTATGTCCATGGATGAAATTAGACCGATACAATTTGAGGATTTCGAGGCGAGTCTGGTCAACATCCGGCCCAGCGTGAGCAAGCAGGGCCTTCAACAATTCGAAGATTGGGCCAGGGAGTTTGGAGAACGGGGTGGTTAAAGGAGAAAGACCGTGGCATTGCATGTCTCTATTCAATGGCTCTTCAAGGTGTTAAGGGTCAGGGGAGCAACACCGGAAACTCATGGCAAGACGTACTTTGCCCATCATTTCAGTCTGTTCAGTCCCAACGATTCACGAATCATCTTCAAGCTGTTGTCCCACATGTGAATGATGGGATTTTTGGAATGAGAATATATCCTGTCCGCGTTTGGACCTTGACGGTGCAGCACACAACCACAAGTGCAGCGTGGCGGCTCAGTCCTAGCTTGACAACGTCACCCTACATACCTTACTACCATGCTCGGGGGACCTAACACGCATAGAATACCAGACAACCCACGACCGGTAGGCTTGGATGGGATTAATTACACTACTTACTCATGCTGGTCGTCGTTCGGCGTACATTGCTGTTCAATCCCCTCTTTACAAGAACCTGAACCTTAACAAGCATACCGACCTTTCTGACCCATTCTACCTGACATGTATCTAAAGGTGTAGAAAAGGTACAGAGGCGTGCAAGGGTCCAACCGAGTGACAACACATACGCTAATGCGAACAGGAACGCATTTGCACTGGTCTAACACGTCTAAGTACAACCTTTTCTGTAGCCACGGCCATGTTACTGGGTCATCGGCTCAATGGTACATAACAAGATCGACCTTCGCCGGTGGGCATTCGCTGCATGCAGGTTGCGCCCTTAGCGCTGCAGCACTTTCCTGTCGGCTTGCCAAGGCCGCGCCTAAAGTAGTCCTACTGCACACATTCATTCCCTCCAGCCCGTGAATGCATCATATATCACTTAAGGTAAAGGACTTGCCTTACCTTCTACCTTGCTTTATCTCATTAAGCCCTCTTCATATGTGTGCAACATTGGGCAAAGTACCTTTGATATGGATCTTTTCGAAGACACCCGGGATTGGGTTGGGACCCATGTCCTGACCACTATCACTGCACTTGTCCTTCTGTACACTGTTCTCGGAGCAATCTACAGGCTCTATTTGAGTCCATTGGCCAAGTTTCCAGGACGGAAATTGGCTGCGTTGACCTTATGGTACCAATTCTACTATGATTACATCAAACGGGGAAAATACACATGGGAAATCGCAGACATGCATGCCAAATATGGTACGTAATCCCCCCCCCGCTGGCAACCAAGTCCCCTTGGACTGAACGCGCATCTCAGGCCCTGTTGTCCGCATCAGTCCTCACGAGCTTCACATCAACGACCCAGACTACTATGAGCACCTGTACGGCCACGCTCTCAAGCTTGACAAGTACTGGTGGATAGCAAGACAGTTTGGCGTCTCTGGCTCCATGCAAGGCACCGTGCCCCACGACCTCCACCGTCTCCGCCGCAGTGCCCTCTCCCCCTTCTTCTCCGTAGCAAAAGTCGTTCAGCTTGAAGACGTTATCACTACTAAAGTCGAAAAGCTCTCCCATCTCATGCGGCAACACCAAGCGTCTAAGACCCCAATCAACATGTATTCAGCGTACAGAGCGATGGCCATCGATATTATTTCAGACTACGCTATGGCGCGATCATTTGATTATCTCGATAGGGACGATCTGGGAAGACCGTGGATTGACATGATTAACCATGCTACCGAGGCCGCTTACCTGACATGCCAGTTTGGATGGCTCTTGCCAGTAATGAAAAGCTTGCCTTTTAAGCTGGTGAAGTGGTTAATGCCTGATGCGGCGGCTATGCTTGGGATACACAAGGTGAGATATTTCGTACATCTGAGAGAAGCAAGTTCTGCCCTCCACCACTCCTTTCTATATTTTCCTGAGACCCTACTTTCTTTGTGCGAGCGAATCCCGGCTCTAGGTTGCAGAAGGCTCCATGAGTGGCAATACCCTGACCTTTCCATTGCAGTTGTAGCAATTCCCGACTTCTACTTCATTTTCTCCCATTTTGTTCTTTCTGGAATGAAAATACCCCAACACGTTCTCACACAAGGCCTCAGGTGCTGGTCGAGCCTTGCTTCTCCGAGAGAAACGAAGTTTTGTTAAGCGTAAGCTAACCCGCATGATCCGCAGCAAAATCAGGATCAAGTAACAGCTATCAAGACCGCCGGTCCCAACAATCTCTATGATGAAAAGAACCACCCTACAATTTTCTATGAACTCCTGTTCAAATCCAACCTCCCACGCCACGAACTCGGAATCGACCGCATAGCCCAAGAGGGCACACTCGTCACAGTCGCCGGCTCCGAAACCATCGGGAATTCACTGACCACGCTCCATTTTCATCTCCTCAACAATCCCGCAAAGCTCGCGCGACTCCGGGAGGAGCTGTCTCAAGCAATGCCAGATCCGAACCGCATACCCACTTGGCAGGAATTGAAGAAGCTGCCATATCTGACTGCATGCATTGAAGAAAACCTTAGAATTACGGCCGGTATACCGCACCGTCTCGCCCGCATGGCCCCGAAACAAGGGTTGACATTCCACGAGTGGGATATTCCTGCCGGCACACCCGTCAGTATGAGCATATATCTCATACATAGGATGAATCCTACAATTTTTCCGCAGCCTGATGAATATATCCCTGAGCGTTGGCTTTCGCCTAATGCGAAGAGTCTGAAGAAATATCTTGTGCCGTTTGGCAAAGGGCCGAGGGCATGTCTGGGTATTGAGTAAGTCCCATTAGCCGTTTGCTGTTTTTCACTTCCAGTCCACAGCGCCATGGATTTGACATAGGAGTGTTCGTTCCCGAATCCAGATTAACTACCATAGCCGGGATCTCAGCGCTTGCATCGAGGCTAACAGTTACGCCACAGTCTCGCATACGCGGAACTCTACCTCGTCACTGCTATGGTGCAGCGACGCTTCGACACTCAGCTTTTCGAAACTACTCTGCAAGATATAGACATGGCGCACGACTTTTTCGTTGCAGCAGCCGTTTCGGACTCGAAAGGCGTTAGGGTGGTTGTCAAATGAGGCAAGGCCGCCAAGACAGGCGTTGGGGCTAGACAGGAACTTGCCAATCCGCTTACTTTGTTGAAATTAGGATGTTTGGCAATGTCACGAGCAGGATGGAAGGGTGAACAAATCGAGAGGCTGTTGGGTGCTACGGATCATTTTTGCTCTCAAGAGCCCAATAGTCAACGGTGAAAGGCTAGAGAGCTATACAAAACACTCTAGCTCACTGTCTTTACTCATCGGACGAGCTGCTATTCGTTTCAGACCTACTTGATCACTGAGGAACTCATCCTACTGTCGTTGTAGCTCGAGATGTTTTCATTGGTAACATGACATAATTGTTATTTGCTTTCGTGATATACTGCCTGATATAGCTATTATCACTTCACGCCGACCGGAAGGTGAATTTCAGAATGCTTAGTCATGGAAATCTCAAGTCAATCCGGTATAACTCGACGAGTCGACATCAGGTTGTGAGGCTGAGGTACTCGTAGGTTAAGTAAGGTAAGGAGGTCAAGGGCTGCAAGGACGTGTGACAAGGCGAACATGGTCTGTGCTTCGGAGCCGGATCAACACAGCCCCCGTTAGTCATCCGCCGCCTCGACTTAAAGGTAGGACCCTATAATGATTCCCGAATTTGATCAATTACTCAGCCTCATCCTCGAACTCAGTACTCACTGCTCATACCTTTTTGTGCAGCCTGTCAACTGAGGCTCTAATACTTCGTGACTATAACGTGAAGCTCGTGTTTCGATCTCGTCAATACGAGATCAGCACTGAGCATCGTCTCATCATTCACCACGTCTTCTCAGACTAGGAAGAGGAAAGCTACCGAGAATATTGACGTTGCTTCCAAGAGCAAGAGGCAGAGTCAGAACGTTACAGCCAAGGGAGAAGGCATACCAGCAATAACGCTGAACACCCCTCCACTAACTACCATGGATTCCGATGACGAGTTTATGAGTGGCTTGTCAAGTCAGGAAGACGACTTCGGAGGAACACAAGACAGTGGTGATGAGCTTGGCATAGGTGAGTTTGTTGGATTTCGGCAGATATGGCACGAAGAAAACATATGACTTATTTATCCCCGTTGTGGCAACAGATTCAGAAGAGGAGGACCCAGATACCGGCTTTTCGCAGGACAAAGACTTGATTAGGCCCACTAAGAAGTCATACGAGGTGGACTATAAAGTCTGTGCGCCGGCCGACATCCAAGCACATCAGGACAAGCAGATTGAAGAGATCTCCTCCATACTAGGTCAGCCGTCGGAAGCTTCCGCTATCCTTCTAAGGTATCTTCGATGGAACAAGGAAAGGTTGATTGAGACGTACATGGAAAGGCCCGAAGCTCTACTGGACAGCGCAGGATTGGGCCCAGACAATGGGCAGATACCAAAAACCAAGGTGGTCCAAGGATTTACGTGCAGCATTTGCTACGAAGACGAGCCTGGCCTGGAAACGTATGCTATGAGATGTGGGCACCAATATTGCGTCGACTGTTACAGGCAATATCTTGCTCAGAAGATTAAAGATGAGGGCGAGGCTGCGAGAATACAATGCCCCACCACTGGCTGCAATAGGATAGTTGATTCAAAATCCCTAAATCTGCTTGTTGCGGCAGACTTGAAAGCCAGGTATAACCATCCTCAGCCTAACACCAGTGTACAAATTTAACGCAGATCATAGATACCAAACGCTCTTGACACGAACATATGTCGATGATAAGGACGAGCTAAAATGGTGCCCGGCACCAAATTGTGAGTACGCCGTAGAATGCGGTGTCAAAAAGCGAGAGCTTGGGCGGATAGTTCCTACAGTGGCATGCTCATGCAGCCATCGGTTCTGCTTCGGATGCGCTTTGAACGATCATCAGCCTGCCCCATGCTCGTTAGTCAAGCAGTGGTTGAAGAAGTGCGAGGACGACTCGGAAACGGCGAATTGGATATCAGCGAACACGAAGGAGTGTCCGAAGTGTGCGTCAACAATCGAGAAGAATGGTGGGTGTAATCATATGACTTGTCGGAAATGCAAACATGAGTTCTGCTGGATGTGTATGGGTTTATGGTCTGAACACGGCACAAGCTGGTACAACTGCAACCGCTTTGAAGAGAAATCAGGATTGGATGGTCGTGATGCTCAAGCGAAGTCACGGATATCGCTCGAGCGTTATCTACATTACTACAACCGTTATGCGAACCACGAGCAATCGGCGAAACTCGACAAAGATTTGTACATCAAGACTGAAAAGAAAATGATAAACCTCCAAACAGCTTCGGGGATGTCCTGGATCCAGGTCCAATTTCTAGCTACTGCCTCGCAAGCCCTTCAGCAATGCCGTCAAACGCTAAAATGTACTTATGCATTTGCGTATTACCTTGCAAGAAACAACTTAACGGAGATCTTCGAAGACAACCAAAAAGACCTTGAGATGGCAGTGGAGAGCTTGAGCGAGATGTTTGAAAAGCCAACCACGGAACTCACAGAACTTAGAGTTGATATCTTGGACAAAACAACATACTGCAACAAGAGGAGGATCATTCTACTCGACGACACGGCCGAAAATCTCAAGAATGGTGAGTGATATTCTCCGCTGGCATGACTTATAGGTTTCTGACCCAGTACAGATGAATGGAAGTTCAATGTTGATGTTAAGGGCTTGTGAGGCCTTTCAGCGAGCATGCATCTGAGCGGGACCAGGAGTAAAGTCAACCATGGGACACTCAGAGCAGGACAGAGGACACTAGCTGTGGCGTTATACAATAGGGGTTGGTCAAGACTCTTGCATTCTGCATCTTAGCTATCATGGAAGAGGCTGGCGTCTCCGTTCGAGCATTTGTGTGTGTATTAGGTTACTAGATCCAGGGCAGATAGGGGCTACTGTTGTTACGGTTGTACAAACAGAATTCTAGTAGTCGAGGCATCAAGGTCTTGAAAACGCAGACGGAGACTACTGATTCGTCTGCACTTAGCTTCATAGAACCTGGTTGCAATACCATGCCTAGATTATACGATGCCCTCTATTCCTTATGTACCTTAGGTAGATACCCAGTTTAGGGTTGTTCCGCTATCACGTGCCCGGCTTCGCTCGGCCGATACTTTACCCCTGTGATAATTATTATCTCCGGATCTTGTGAATATTTACAAACGACTGAGCAAAGTAGAACTGAGCTTCTGTTGCAGTTCGTCATCGCTGGAACTCAAATAATGCCTTCAAGATAGGAGCTAATTAATGCACCCGTTCTCAGTGCTCACCCTTGGGATTTTCGTTGCCGGCTATATTACTGCTCGTTGGGATCTAGTAACAAGATTATACGAGCTTGCAATATTTGCCGCAGAACACAGCGTTGTGGTATGTCTTTTCTGCGCCTGGAAGAGATTTCATCTGGCTTCTACGCGTAGTTGTACTGACGTGTGGATATGATAGACGCGGGCAGCCAAAGGCTTCGCAATCCTATCCCTGTTCTTCTTTCTCTTCATCTTGCCGATTGAACGTATTGCATCACGGGAAACCAATCTGGTATGACTTATCTCCCGGATCTACATATATGGTGCTGAAGCACTGTTTAGCATCCTAGATCTCCTGTCGTTGGTATATCTGCACGCGAACAATTGAGGCGGCGAGGCTCGTTTTGACCCTGCCGAAGATGATATTATGGTCGCAGGAAATGGACTGTTACGAATATTTTGGCCCTCAGATTCTCCAAGGAGCAAAGCGCAAGGGACGATAGTGGGATGGAAGAATTCTGAATTGGACATCTTTGTGGTATCTATACTACAAGACGTGGAGGTAAGGCCCCCGTGAGCCTCTGTGAGAACAACCTCAATTCCCAAGAAGCTGAATCTATTCGATCAGCCACACCGTGTTGACAATGCGCTACGCGTCGGTACGTTTTTTCGGAACAACCCTCATCCCATGAGTCAGTTGTTCAACCTCTGTGGAAGCTCCTATTTGCACGTGCTGGGGATAGCCAACCCGACTAAAGAAGCAAATCCTCTCAATTCTTATAAGTTATTAGCATACACGGAGCCAGCAACTCCGTTCCCACAGATATCCTGTCCGAAAGATCACGGAACCACGGTGCAGTTAATTCTATTCGAGAGACCGTCACCAACGCGAATGCAATATATGTCTCTCAGCTCAATATCTTTGGCCTTAGGGGATGATGCCTTGGGTCAAGATCTCGCGCCTAACTTCACGGACGCTGATGGAATGGAGACAGCCGACGAGAGAGCACAGAAGGCGAGATTGATCAAAAAACTCCAGCTCCATAGTGTAATCAAGCGCTCACCCTCGCAAAAGGAGAAAATGCTGCCAACTATTTTGAGCCAAATCAACTGCTCATCTGAATTGGCGTGCCTTCTATCAAGTAACGTACATCTCATTGGGACGAGGCAGAAGAGAAGTTTGAGTGTTGGCGAGCGAGTAGTGGAGTCTGCATCATCGCTATGGGATCATGTCTTCGTTGCTGCATGGCATCTCATTACAGTTTGGGTCTATCCGCTCTTGAAACGAGCTTTTGTAATAGGCCTGATTTGTCACCGGGTTGTGGCCGAAGCGATACTTTGCGTGCTTGAATGGCGACCTCGTCCTGAATCTATGGCGTTGAAGGATATATCAGCAACTGCTCAGCAGGTGGATATTCGGTTGCAACAGTTCTGTTATTGGCCGATCCAGTATCTTACTCTGCGTAAGAGGAAAGATGACTGGGAAAGTATCACAGAACGACATCCGGACTATATCCGCTTCTATAACAGTCTCTGGCTTGTTGCAAACGATGTTATCATCGGCATTGCGTTAGGTTCATACATCATCGACAACGCTGACTGGGTAGCCTACCAGATCAATGAGATACTTATAGGATGGACTGTGGAGGGCTTGCGAGATATGATCTCATGGCTCATGGATTGGCCAGCGGGCCTGAAGCTTAATAATGAGTTGGCTGTTTTCCTAGGTGATCTCTTTCTGTGGGTCATCGACTACTGGGCAGGTAAGCTCATTCTTTCCAATGATCGCTACCGGATTACTGAAATCTATAGGCTGTGTTGGCAATCTCCAACCCTACTTGCCTCGAATCATCTACTTTATCGGTTTCTCTGCCTTTGCTGGCGCTAGCATGCCTATATCGTTGTTCTCTGATCTCTTGTCCCTGCTGACAATACACATCTACTGTTTCTATACCGCCTCAGCTCGCATATTCCACTGGCAGCTAACGATCATCGTTTCCTTGTTCCACCTATTCCGGGGCAAGAAGCATAATGTCCTACGAAACCGAATTGATTCATGCGACTATGACCTCGACCAGCTGCTGTTGGGTACAATTCTGTTCACTCTATTGTTCTTTCTCCTACCGACTGTAATCGTCTTCTACCTTACATTTACCTCGGCCAGGGTAGCCATAATATTTCTCAAGGCAGCTTTAGACACGCTGCTGGCTTGTTTGAATCACTTTCCTCTTTTCGCATTAATGCTTCGAGTAAAGGACTCACGGCGTTTACCCGGTGAGCATCCTTCAATTACTCATACAGCCCACGGCTAACATTATACCCAGGCGGCATCTGCTTCGAACTTGGAGATACCCCAAACCCGCGCATAACCGACTCAACCAACCACCCCCCAACCTCCTACATCCTCCTCAAAGTAAGCACCCCATCCCCACCACCACCATTACCAATCCAAACACCCCACCTAACCCACCCCCAACACAGTCCGTCCCCCTCTCCCTGCGCGCCATGTTCGACCAATACTTCCAGCTCGGCCACCGCCTCCGCAAACACTACCTTTCCCCCAGCGTCTTCCTCTGCCTCGCCACCGGCCGCTTCGTCCCGCCTATCCATCGTAAGAGCCTCTACAGCCTGCAATATAGCATGCTGCCGGCGCAGCGCGCCGGCATCCTGGAGGTGTGGAAGCGGCTGACTGAAGCGGCGCCGGCGAATGGGAACGGGAGTGGGATGACAGTGAGGGCGCCTAATGGTGTGTTCGTGTGGGGGGCGCCGCTAGTGGGTAAGAGGCAGGGTAATTAACCGTTTTGGTAGCTAATTGAAACCCACGGAAAGAATGTTTTCTATTTACTATCCGGGCCAAGACGCTTTTATCATACATACTAGCCAGGGAACTCCATTTTCGTATCTATGCGATCTGAAAAGGAGAATCAATAACTCGCTAAAACGGACACATTTGCGTTCCCGAGCCCTAATTCAAGACCCTCTAGCGAATCCGGTCAGCCCCGGTTTGGGGATAAAAGGATACCTGCCCGCACCCCTAATATTTTCATTTCATAATATTTAGTGGAGATTTCGACAGTATCATCTCTATTATTCAGTCTATGTCATGGACGCCTGCCATCCTATGCAGCTAGCGGTCCCACCGTTTCGTTTCTTCCTCCCTTTGCAATCGTATCATATCCAGTTCGTTGCGAAAAAAAGTCGAAAAGAAGAAGATGAAACAGAGACGCCACTCAACCACCGTTACTATTATCACACCACTACAACTACAACCACCGCTCTATCCATCCAATCTCTATAACCTCGCGCCTCTCCTATCCACAACCTACCCATCAAAATCTCCCCTACAATCCAACACCTCACTGACATCCAAATCATCATATCCAGTCCGATGCTCCCCTCCTCAACCCCCACCCTCTCCCACCATTACATCTTCCTCACCACCAACCCGAAACACCCCACACACTTCCACACCTGCTCCCTCCCCGTCAGCAGTTCCCCACAGACACAAGACATCCCCATAATCGCACACTTAGAATCCCCACCATCGATCCCCAACCCCGAAATCCCGCTTCGTGCACTCCTTTCCGCTTGCGCCTTGGCCTGCCGAATCTCCAGTTCGGACAGTTGACACATGGCACACAACCACGCCGTACCGCATCGACAGCCTTGCATCCTTCCTTGTTCTCCTCCTTTGTTGTAAATGACCTGGGCGTTCTGCAATGCAGTAACGCTGCAGGTTCTGCAGAGGGGGAACAAGTTGTTCCTCAGCAACCTGGTGAAGCTGGTTTTGAAGGCTTTGATCCCCTGGAGGCGGCATGTCGCGCACACGTGGTATGGTTTCGTGTGGGCGTACGTGTTGGCGCATGTCATTACAGGCGCGGAATGCGTTGCTTGCAGCTCTTGATCCATCGTCTCAATGGCTGTTCCGAAGTCGAGGCCCGAGGACAAGAGGTGAGGCCATTCCTTGCAAGTGTCTGCTGGCACGGCTTTCGGGACCTCAGGGCGAGGAGGTAGAGCCGCTTCCTTGGCCTCACGCTTCTTAGTATACTGGTTTGGCTGCGGGCGCTTCTGAACGCCATTGGTGTCCTGATTCGGTTGCTCTTGGGGCCGTATAGGACGTGGCATGCGGCCTGCGACTGGGTGGAAGCGAGTACGGGGCTGGCCGCGGAGGCGTTGGCTTTCGGTTGACGATGGATTTATAGGGGTTATTGGAGTGCGAGGGGAGATATTGCCGTCCTTTCGAGGGCGACCACGTCCACGCTTCATTTCCCCTGGCGAAGAAGAAGTTGATGGCGTTTGAGGTGAGGAGGTGCCGTCTTTCCGAGGGCGTCCGCGCTTTCTCTTGACTTCCCCTGAAGATGGTGTTGACGGGGTTTCAGGCAAGGCTGGGGATCTGAAAAGTCTGTCCAGATCATGCTCCCCAGCGGTTGGAGAAGTGGCAGTTGAGATTATAGATAGAGGATGCGGACGCTTTTTTGGAGTGTTGGTTTGGATGCTGGATGCGGACGCTGCTTGTAGAGTGTTGAGTGGGAGCGCGGACAATGTTGCTGTGGTACGAGCGTCAAATGGGACAGTGGATGAAGATTCTGTGGTATGAGCATCGAATGGGACAGTGGACACCAATGCTGCTGCAGGAGTCTGTGATACCGGTGTGTTGAGCGTGGGAGGTGTTGATCCCTCAAAGGGCAGCGACGAAGGTGCAATAGCCTGGACCTCAGGAGTCATCGCCGCCAGTCTTGCAGCTGCTTCGCTATGGATTGCCGCTGGACCATTCGCGGCGTTGTGTTGACGGTTCCAAGAAGAATTGAGAGCATCCTTGATCATTGTGGTCACGCTGGTGAACTTATTGACTGCTACTTCCAGCGGATTTGGAGGTGGATGTTCGCCACTGGTACCAGGATGCTTGGGTGGTGTGTCGTTATTGGCCATGGTGTACAGATGGGTGTTTGCGAGGTACGAAAGGTGGAAGTTGTGTTGTAAGTTGAATTTCGCCGTTGTTGGTGTTGTTGCTCTTTGACCTCCATAATAAACAATCGACGCCATCACTGTTCGATGATGATGTCTCCAGAATTTGCGAGTCTTTCAAGTATCCTCCTCTACTCCCACGACAACGGTTTTTCTTAGCGAGTGCTGTGATCTAATAGATATCGATACTATACTGACAGGCAATGAGGGTTGGTCGAAAGAAATGACAAGAATGTATCTGATGATGAGTATTCTAAATATGGATTGAGGACGGTCGTTGACTTGGACTTTCTGGAAACGATGTAGTTGATAGTCCTTATGAGCGGCCAGTATTTTGGACCAAACAATTTCAGACCAAAACAAAAGTAAAGCCTTGGGTCGAATTGAAAGGGCTGTTTTGAAACCTGGAGCCCACCTTTTTCCATCGTTTCGAACTAACCTTCAAACTGACGACTTAGAGTTTCTTCAGGTTGTTGAGTCACGGAATTAACTCAATTGTGCGCCAAGAATGGAGTCGATATCACGTGGAGACCTCTTCCAACTGGTTTTTTCGAGGGGACAGCGAGAGCGAATATTGAGTATGGTGTTTTTTCTGGATGCTTGATGCATGATACTTGAGGCATGAGTAACAGGCGGGAGCTGTGGGCATATACTCAGCTCGAAAGGTACAGTGCGATCTGCTAAGCCCAGCTGTTCAACACCGACAGCACGTTACCATGTCTTCTCATTTTACAGCGGACTCTGAAGGTCAGAGCTGTTGCCAGAAATCCTGGAGACTTAGTGTTCTGTGAAAACCCGAATTCCTTTTGTCTCTCCCTAAATCAAGGTATGTAATAAGTATTCTTCCTAAAAGCGTGCTTTCCCTGCTATGCGATCCCGCACGCTTTCAAACTACCTGTTTCCAGTATACCCATCATCTCGCAAGTCCTTCTTCAGGCAGTCCAGCTCCAGCTGTGCTCTGTGTCCAGCAAGAGAAACAATAGTATTTGAGATTCTTTCCGTGAACCGCAGTATCCGCGCAGCTTAAGCTGATTATCAGTCTACTTGCACTTTGATGACGGCAGACAGGAAAGTAGTGTATCCTATTGGCAGTAGTGATGGTCGTGGTAACCAAGTCGAACCTTAGCTGATCCAGGAGATTAGTTTGTATAGCTGGCAGCGTTGCAGAAGGACTAACTATGACTTTCCACATCTAAAGTCGCTGATCTACCCAGCGTGGGATTAAAAAAGGACCACTGATGTCATCCGAAAAGCGAGGATTATCAAGACTAGCTTGCCTCTTTTAAGAGATGTCGATAGCCGCATGGGTCAATACGGCATTCGGCGTCAAGTGCTTCGGAGGCTGGTTGTAATTTGAGCGAACGGGGAAGGCATTCTACCACCACTCTGGATGCCTCTTGATCGGAAAGGTTTAGCAAGTGCTGGAGAGAAACGGAAGACTCTTTGGTTGGTTCATCATTGGTTGTCTGCCCAGTATTATAGACCTCAGGTCTGCGTCTCAGAAATAAAATTTGAATTCAGAAAACTAACATGCTGGGTTGACAAGATTGTCGATGTTCTAAATCGAGGTGAGTTCCTCGATAGGAAGTCACGACCGGTACTTGGGGGGAAAATCCCACTTTACTTGCAGAGGTTGCCTGATGTGATGAATGGAGCAGATCACAATATTTGCGGATGAAGATTCGGCCATTGACAATGGCGTTAGAGATCTGCCCTTTTTGTGGACCAGTATCCGCAATCGTACAAACAGGGTATACCTACAAAGAGCAAAATAGGATGCAAGCTCATCTCTAAAGAGCCATCATACATCAAGCCTAGAACGCCAATAGGTCGATATCGTATCCACCGGGGTTTCCTCTCCCTACAACGCCTTGACGGACTGGAAAAATGGATTCTCCAGTAACTTCTGGTTCCCCAGGACCAGCTCTTTCATCTTATCCACCATATTTTCCTTGCTCATACCTTTACCCTCTGTTTCATTCTTCCATTGCACCAACATATCCTTCAGCAAAGCGCTTCCTTCTTCCACGTCTTGCTTTGAATGTTTGATCGCCGACTGCTCATGCTTTGTCGAGAAGTCCTCCAGCTCATCAGCTTTCCGTTTCGCCATATTGACGACTTTCTCAGGGAATCGGACGAGCTCTGCGACATGAATACCAAAACTTTGATCACAGACTCCTTCCTCGACTTTGTAGAGTAGTGTGACTTCTCTTCGATCCTTGTCGCTCGTGTCGCTTATGTGAGCTACGACGTGTAGGTTCTGCACTTGGGGGTATTGATCAACCAACGCTGTGAGCTCGTGGAAGTGCGTGGCGAACATTGTGAAACATCCAATCTCTTTGACAATATGCTCCGATATCGCCCATGCAAGACCGAATCCATCATACGTGCTTGTGCCACGGCCAAGCTCATCGATAATGATCAAGGATTCGGATGTTGCTGATTTGAGTATATTTGCTGTCTCCAACATCTCCGCCATGAATGTCGAGACGCCTTTTAATTGTGAGTCACTGGCGCCAACTCTAGCTAGGATGCTGTCAAACAAGGTCAGCTCTGCTTCCGAGCAAGGTACAAAGCATCCAATTTGGGCGAGAAGAGCAATGACACCGATCTGGCGGATGTATGTCGACTTGCCGCCCATGTTCGGTCCAGTGATGATCAAAAACTCCGAACTTCCTCGAATGAGAGACACGTCGTTTGTAATGAATTGGATATCATCCTGCATTTCCATGCAAGGGTGGCGTGCCTCTTTGAGTATTGTATTTCCCTCGCCTCGAGGGTGCATCTTGGGGCGGACATAAGAGGCAGGAGCGTGAACAGAGACATGGGCGAAGCTGACGATTACATCAAGGTGAGCAAGTACCCCCGCGAGCTTCTCGATGACAGGGCAATACGACGCAGCAACGCTGACGACCTCGCTTACTAGTCCACTCTGGGTCCGATTGTAATTATCTGAAAGTTGGTCATGTTCTCGCCGCATTGTCTGCATAGTCGATGTTGTGAAATAAACACCGTTCTTCTGCGTCGAGCACTCTTGATACTGCTTTTTGTTCCGTATGCAGCTTGCTTCTGTCCTGGTGAGCCGGAAGCACCAGCCGTGTACTCTGTGATTCTCAAGGAATAACTTCTTCTCTGTATCTTGGTCGAGGTCCTTGCCGACTTTTCTGTGCTCTACTTCCATGTCGTATTTCAGCTTATCGAGCCTCTTCCGTATAATTCTGAGGCTTTCATCAAACTCTGGCTTGATAATAAATTCGTGGTGGTCAAGAGCATCAAGGTCTACAGTTGTTTCAACCATCTCTTGCAGTTTAGCTAAACTATTCGAATAATCCACAAGCTTCGAGGTGTATTCTGCGTCTAGGGGATCTTTATATTGTTCATCCATGACCCCCTCTAGCGTGCCGATGAAGCCTGGTATCCGGATGACTACTTGATATGCCCTTACCACATCCTCCAAATTTGCAAGCTTTCTTTGAAATCTTTTAGCTAGCCTATAAAGGTCAGGTATTGAACGTAGATGTTCCTCTTGCATTGTCTGTCGAAGCTCAGTGTCCGTCACAAAAGCTTCTACCAGCTGTTGGCGTCGTTCGATCTCTTCTAAGCTCATCAAGGGTTGTTTGAGCCATTGGGCCAGCAGGCGACTTCCGACGGGTGTCTTGCAATGATTTAAAAGCCCATACAAACTCATATTCTTCGAACCATCTCGTGGCCCAGGCATAAGATTAAGGGCTTTGAGCGCCGAAGCATCCAGCTTCATGTACTGGGACAGATCGTGCTGGTAGAGCTGGTACTCTCCAAAGTTAGAAGGGTCGGACAGGACTCCGAGATACTTAATAAGAGCGGCCGCCGAGCCCATTGCCAACTTCAAATCAGTCTGAGGCAGTGTTCCTGCGGCTCGTTCGTCTCGTAGAAGCCTAGTCAAGTCTTGTTCAATGTCTTTAGTTCCAAAGTCACCAATGCTTCTCTCGGAAACAGCAATGCCACAGTTGTCAGCGATAGTCCGTAGTTTGGCTAGCTCTCCATCCTTCTTTTGAGTATCGGCTTGGATCAAGCATTCTTTGACGCCGAGCTGAATCAATAGGGATTCAAGATTCGAGTAGAGATCGTTGTCAAGGAATTCGCTAACACCGAGCTCTCGTACGCTTGCATCCGCAAAGCAGACGCCAACGTTCCGTGCTTCCGATGCCTTTGCCGTGACTTTCACCGCAAGTATTATCGGCGCAGAGTCCATTTGACCGCCGAGCTCATCCTCGACATCTTGCAGGTTTCCTGGGGAAGCTTGCTTCCTTATTTTCCATTGCATACGGCCAGTGGTCTCCCAAATTTCAACTCTCTTGCTTAGCCTAAAGAGTGCTTCTCGTAGGAAACTACGGTATACGGTTACGGTCATCGTGACAGAGGGAAGTCCGGTCTCTGCCTTGCCGAGCTGGCGGATGACAGATGTAGTTTTGTAGACCTGGGGAAGCCGTCAGTCAGGAAGGGGTCTAGCAGGGTTCTGATGGTCACAGAAGCTCACTGTTCGTGCAATAAAGGCCGCATCATCTCCGTGAGCTGTATACCAATCGCCCCGATCAAAGATCCGAATAGTCTCGTCGTCTTTTACTGGAAGGCCTCGAAAGAAGCGGATGAACCCGACCTCGTCGTCGACCTAACACAAAGTGAGCAATAATGGATAATTGACGGGAACGGCTAAGCACCTTGAGCTCTGGTCTTGAGGACATTATGTGAGTGCAGTCAGTTATCTGCAGCAGATCAGTTGAAAGAGAGCACGTTAACAAAACTAAAATGCTCGAGTCACGCAATAGATCTGATCCATAAAAGAGCACTAGAAAATTGTTTGAACTTCGCGTGACGCGATGATTAGCAACGCAGTTGCTTCTACCGATCGATTTTGACCCCTTTTCACTAGCTTGCGAAAACCTTAATTATTTGATCTGTAAAACGGTTGGCTCTTTTACCGAAGTTACGGAAGCCAAACCTATTACAGTTAACCGTTCGATTTTCAATGAAGTTCGGCTCACCTACTCGCTCATCTACTCGTTCATCTACTCGCTCATCTACTCGCTCACCTACTCGCTCACCTACTCGCCCTACCAATCTCTCTACCAAACGCCCTACCAAACTCCCTACCAAACGCTCTATCAAACGCGTCGATCGAACGCATAAAACACGTCAAACAGTGCTTCAAACAATGCTTTCTACATGGCTTGAGAACAGTACTGTTACCTCTGTGATTAGTAATCTTCGCTTTCAGCCGAAGGTCGACGCTAGGAAATTCAGAGAATTCAGAGTATTTACTTCTTCTCACTTCTTTCTTCCTTCGTAGAACAGTTTCTACTTTCTATTTCGTACGAAATAATGCTAACTGACTCAATAGAACGCACTCTTCATGACTCGATATCAAACTTCCTACTGATCTTTCTGCTGAGCTTTCTACTGACCTTTCTACTGACCTTTCTACTGACCTTCCTACTGACCTTCCTACTGACCTTTCGATCGAGCTTTCTACTGATCTTTCTACTGACCTTTCGATCGAGCTTTCTACTGACCTTTCTACTGATCTTTCTACTGATCTTCCTACTGACCTTTCTACTGACCTTTCGACCGAGCTTTCTACTGAGCTTTCTACTACTGAGCTTTCTACTGAGCTTTTCATCGAGCTTTCGACTGAGCTTTCTACTGAGCTTTCTACTGAGCTACCGACTGAGCTTTCTACTGAGCTTCTCATTGAGCTTTCGACTGAGCTTTCTACTGAGCTTTCTACTGAGCTTTCCATCGAGCTTTTCACTGACCTTTCGACCGAGCTTTCTACTGACCTTTCTACTGACCTTCCGACCGACCTTCCGACTGACCACCCTACTGATCATTCTACTCACCACTCTACTCGCCATTCTACTCGCCATTCTACTCGTCATTCTACTCGCCACCCTACTCACCATTCTACTCGTCACCCTACATGCTCACCATCTACTCGCTCACCTACTCGCTACCTACTCGCCCACTCAAATTCCCTACCAAACGCTCTACCAAACTTCCTATCAAATGCTCTACCAAACTCCCTACCAAACGTTCTATCAAACCCTCTACCAAACGTTCTACCAAACTTTCTATCAAACGCTCTATCAAACTCTCTATCAAACGCTCTATCAAACTCCCTACCAAACGCTCTATCAAACGCCCTATCAAACGCTCTACCAAATGCTCTATCAAACTTCCTACCAAACGCCCTACCAAATTCCCTACCAAACGCTCTACCAAACTCCCTACCAAATTTCCTATCAGACTCTCAACCAAACGCTCTATCGAACTTTCTATCAAATTTTCTACCGAACTCTCTATCAAACGCTCTATCAAACTCTCTATCAAACTGAGCTTTCTACTTGAGCTATCGACTGAGCTATCGACTGAGCTTTCTACTGAGCTTTCTACTGAGCTATCTACTGATCTTTCTACTGTTCTTTCTACTGATCTTTCTACTGACCTTTCTACTGATCTTTCGACCGAGCTTTCTACTGAGCTATCTACTGACCTTTCTATCAACCTTTCGACTGACCATCCTACTGATCACCCTACTGATCACCCTACTCACCACCCTACTCACCACTCTACTCATCACCCTATTCACCACTCTACTCACCATTCTACTCACCATTCAAGAATCAAATTTGTTCTCTATCGAGCATCAAATATGACTCTATCGAACAGCCTTTATGATTTCTACATGACTCTCTACATGGCTCTCTACATGACTCTCTACATGACTTTCTACATGACTTCCTATCAAGCTTCGAATTGCTTCGCAATCAAGGATCAAATTTGATCCCTATCGAACATCAAATATGAGTTCTATCGTACATTCTACGTGACTCTCTATCGAACATTCTACATGACTTCCTACCGAACATTCTGCATGACTCTCTACCGAACATTCTACATGGCTTTCTATCGAACAGCCTTCATGGTTCCTTTCATGGCTTCCTTCATGACTCCCTACCTCATTAGTTTACCCATTAACTTCCCCATTAACTTCCCCGTTGACTTCCCCATTGACTTTCCCAGCGCATATATTAAATTGTGTAAATAGCTATTATTTAGTTAGTCAAATTAATTAATAATTAACCTATTATACGATCGCAATAACCAATAAGTTCTGAGTCAGCAATAGCTGAAAACTGCGTTGCTTTCCATTGGTAACAGACTTGCTCGGGCAGCCAACGAACCTAGTTTGATGAACGATGTCAGGAAGTCTCACGCGTTAGTTTTAACATCTGAAAGATTCAAATGATTAGATAGTACTGTGCAGGGCTAGAATGTAGGCAGCTTAGTCCCGCGTATTGTTATCAACCAACCTCCCTACTCAAGCCAATAACATCCTGCAACGATCACATGCAGACTAGGTCCTTAAGAGGCCGGGGAGACGAACGGAGAGGGTGCTCAGCACCCCCCAACCCAGGCCGACTCCTAAAAGTACATATTCTCGCTTGACTAGATGAAGAGAATGGACACATCAACATTCGAACTGTGTGTACCATGGTCTTGAAGACGTTGAACAGATTGTCGTGACTTTTGGTTATGAGGAGGAGACAGCGAATAGGTTCAAAACGAATCGGCCGATATGAGTCAGAGGTGGTGAAGAAATAAAAGCATAGGCTATTGCTTGGATGCGGGCACGGAATATGTCATATTCACAATCGCAAAGTGCAGCGTAAGCTCAGAGGGAAAATGGAGAAAACGCTGTGCATACGGAGTACTCTATAGACTGGGGAAATTACATAGATTCTTTCTTTTTGATTATTCTACTTTCTTTCGCACATGTCGATTTTGCTTACTTCACAGCCCAAGTGCCAAGTCTGTCGCAACATGTTGTGCTGAACTGCTTGCAGTTTTATTTCCGATCGATCGATTCAGTGGTCTGAGTTGATAGGTACACTTTGATTATGAAGGGTGCATGTCTGACTCTGCTTGCGATGCAGTACGATTACAAAGCTGTCACGTAACACCTATGGTCTCAGATATTTATGCCATTGCATTTACAAGGTCGGGGAGGGCGTGCAAATTCCTACCTTCTCTTTTCGACACCGAATGTCTTCTATGTATCTTTAGTATTTGGAAAGAGAAATATTTAAAAGAACCTGCGCGTCGCTATTTGGCTCTGGAACAACGCCTAAAGCGATACGCGAAAGAGTACGAGTGGATACTAGAGAAGATGCCGGCCACGGTACTGGAGGGAGTGTCCGTGACGCCAGACGACACATCTTTCGACTACATCATCTGCGGATATGCTTTCGTTCGCACAGTTTTAGATAGACATTCCGTCGCTAAGCTCAGGCCATCAGGGGAGGTACATCGGGCTCAGTCATCGCAGGCCGCCTCGCAGAAACACCCAATGTATCCGTCCTAGTCATCGAAGCCGGCCGGCACAACAGTCTGATTGAGAACACCCAAATGGTTGGCGGATGGTCACAGAATTTTGGCGGAGAAGACGGTCTTTGCTTGCTCACTGTGACCAATACACCAACCTCAACATGCTGGTCGTGAAATCAACTAGATTGGAATCTCGAAACAGAACCATCGCCTGGACTTAACGGGCGTCGAGTGGCAGCTAGCCGGGGAAAGTACCTTGGAGGATCCACCGGCTGCAACGGCTCTCTTTGTATCCGGGGAACTAAAGATGATTTCAACAAGTGGGAACTAGAAGGGTGGAGCGGAGATGAAGTTTTCTCCTACATGAACAAAGTACTGTGCATGCAACGACCAAAAGTGGATTTCGTACTGAACCCCCTGCGCAGGCAGAGACTTTCCATTCAAAACCATGGTTCGACGCCGACCTCTCAAATCACGGAACCACAGGACCGCTACATACAGAACCGCACGACCTAGCCCCTATCTCCAAACTACTCCTGCAGTCCTTCGAGTCCCAAGGCCTCAGGAAACAAGACGATATGTTTTCCAGCGGTAACAATCCTCACGGCTGCGGCCACGCACCCAGAACCGTGCACCAGGGCATGAGAAGCACAGCCGCCGATTTTCTCCGGAAGAGCGATGCGAACCTAGCCATCCTCACGGAGACCACCGTTGATAAGGTCATTCTTACCCGAGAAGGCGGTGGGGAAATCAAAGCATCCGCTGTGCGCATTATTGACAAAGCTGGGAATGCGAGAATGATAGACGCGAAAAGGGAAGTCATAGTCAGTGCGGGTGCTTACTGCACGCCTGCTATCTTGCTCCGCTCGGGGATAGGCGCGGCCGGCGAGCTCGAACAATTCGGTATCGAGTGTAAAGTGGACCTGTCCGGTGTAGGAAAAAATCTCCTTGACCACCTGGTAAATTTTGGCCTGCCCCTGCACAACCTACCCTAGCATCTCTCATTTCAAACTGACGTCCCCCCCAGATTGTCTTCCTACACTACGAAGTCTCGAAACCGAACCTTACAACCGACGCCCTAATCCACCTCCCTTCTGCCTACCAAACCTCCTACACCCAATGGAAAACCCACAAGACGGGCTTCCTCTCCAGTTCGTATCCCGTCCTTCCCTTCCCATCCCCAAATACCTCCTAACCCAGGCGCCCCCCACAGCCTTTCCCTTCGGCGCCTTCGCCTACGCCCGCCTAGATAACCGCCTCGCCTCCTCACCCCTGTGGACCAGCAGCCTCAGCCAAAACCCCGGCCGAGACCCCATGGATCTTCTCTCTAGCCAACCGCACATCGAATTCTTCACGACGGAATGCTACCTAGGGAACAAAACCCACGATTTCCCATCTCAGGAAAATCAGCACGCGTTCGCTCTCATTGTCCAACTGTTCTCGCCAAGATCTAGGGGGACGGTTAGCATTAAAGGTGGGGATTGCACTATGAAAACGGTGATAGATCATAATTACCTAGGGGAGGAAATGGACGCGGAGGTTTTGGGGGTGGCGTGCGAGTGGGGAAATGAGATTGTGATGGAGGGAAAGGGGACAAGAGGAGTTGCCGTGGGGGGATGGCCGAGGGGGAGTAGACATCATTTATTGAATGAGAGGGAGGAGTGGAAGGTGTTTGTGAGGGAGCAGGCGACTACTGGTGGGTCTTTCTCCTTGTTTTCTTAGTTTCCTGCGAGGGGAATGGGTTCAGATTTTTCTTCCATTGGGGTTGGCGAGTTTGAACATTCTTGGTTCTCAGGCTGATTGTTGACAAAAAGGTTATCATCCCGCCGGAACTGCAAAAATGGGCAAAGATGACGATGCGATGGCCGTGTTGGACGAGAGACTCAGAGTTCGTCGAGGCGCTGGCCGAGATGAGAACCGAAACGGGTATTCAGGTGGAAGCTCAGGAACAGTAATTAGAGGATTCAGAGTAGCGAATTGTTCGGTTATGCCAGAGTTGAACTGCGGACATACGCAGATGGTGGCGTATGCGGTTGGGGAGAAGTGCGCTGATATGATTAAGGAGGATTGGGGGGATGGGGTTGGCGGGGAGTTAGCCTTCGAACAAATTATTGTTTGACATATCATACACCAATTCGCTGTTTAACCGTGATACCTTGATAGAATGAAAACATCCGAATTGCAACGACAATCAAAATCGAGAAAGGAGCAGTAGATAACAAAGAGCGACAAGATTAAAGTAAATTGAGCTTCAAGTAATTCATCTGCACGCCGAATTTGAAGCAGTTCATCGTTGCGATCGAAACGACCGGCATGTCTGATCAATTCCTTTACAAATCAATTATTCAATCGGGCTAAAACACGAATATACGTCTGCCTTGAATCATAATGCCGTTTATTCTGGTATTTGGCCATGTTAGAGCATGGTTGGTTCGAAGACTTTCGCCTCTCGTTCTCGAGGTCTTACATGACTTGGGCTCATTGACTCTTATTTTTCTAGGCACATGGGATAGGCATGCCACATCATACAGTAGGTCCCCCAATTGGACCTTCATAGGCTTCGATTCTCACTTGATTCTCAGTCGCCTATTATAATTGTGCAATGTATGCATAAGGCTTTTCAGTGTATAGCTTTGTTGTCCTGTTAATTGTCTCATTCCTCATGTGTGAGACATGGGCGCTCCTTGCTCACCCCAGATCAAGTACATATGTTTCCTAAGATCCCTAGACCGTGTTGGATGCTTTTTGCAAGACTAGAACAATGGCTGGGAACTGGACACTCCCTCCAGATACCAAATACGCGCGCATACTTCTCATTACCTATTGTGTAATTGTCACAGCCTTCTGCTTCCACTTCCTTCAGCTGGCTAAAACCAGCTTTCTCTTTCAAGCCTCCGAATCTCTTCCACAAAATGCCTCCGTAGACATACCTGATTTCCCTAGAAAGATTTGGCAAACTGGGAGGACTAGTGCCGTGGGATTAGCCAACAAGGATCGAACTGTGATCCAGTCTTGGACAACGTTGAATCAGAAACATAGATACGAGATTATCACTCAACACAGCGCAGAGAGCTATGTTCGGGAGCGTTTCGGGCATAGGAGAGATATCGAAGAAACCTTTACAGATCTTCAGGACCCGATATTACGTGCCGACCTAATCCGATACTTAGTCCTTCTTGGTGATGGCGGGGTGTACAGTGATATCGACACCAAGGCGTTGAAGCCAATCGAAGACTGGATACCTTCAGCTTTCAAGAGACATGCCAATGTTGTGATCGGCGTAGAGTACGACAAGCTTGGGGGAGGCCGGTGGATTGACTGGACTCTTGACCTGCAATTCTGCACATGGGCCATGATGGCAAAGCCGGGGCACCCGTTGATGCAGACGGCGGTAGAGCGGGTGATTGGCCGTATTCGACAACTCGCCCAGAAACAGGGGAAGACAGTATCCGGCATCAAGGCTTCTTTTCAGGACGTCCTCGACACCACTGGACCCGCCTTATTCACCGAAGCCGTTTTCGAAGGCCTTTCGCATACTACTGGAACAAATTTCACATGGCAGAACGTAACCGGGATGTTAACACCAAGGCTTGTCGGGGATATTCTAATTTTACCAATTAATGCCTTCGGATCTGGTCAAGCACATTCAAACAGCGGTAGTCCAGGAGAAGATACGGCCATGGTGCAGCATCTCTTCAGTGGCTCTTGGAAAGGGGATCATCCGTTTGATGAGAAAAATACTGATAATACCAAAATCCAGACCGGAAAGTCGGGGCGAGTGTGAATGGGCTAGGTAGCTAAAGTTCCGTTATGAGGTTACGCAAGTTCGTGCGGTATGGGGCCAGTCAGCTCAGAAGGGCGTTATGATCCTGTGAATTCCCTATTGTACCAGAAGCCTTATCAATGTTATCTGTATACTCGTTTGAGGAAGCTCTCTGAGTAAGGTTCGATCAAAAAGGGATTAGGTGTAGTTCAGCGGCCAGCGAACACCAATAATCCATACTCCATAGCCGGATTACTCTAACAGAATAAATGGCAGTTTAAATCCGACCCTATCCGTCTGTTGCCTTTTCCGCATATTATACGCTTTGTGGTTGTCTGACTGCGAGCTAATCACTATACCTTCTCGACAACCTATATAAATAATCGTCCTTTTAGACATACTAAAAACATAGGATTACTCGCAACCAAATAGCAAGGCTAGCACTTATCTCACGGGGCAGCCTCGACTAAGCCCGTGCTTTGTTTGTTGACTCTTGTTTCTGCCTGCGCTAGCCTCTCGTAGGCGAGGCAACATCTACCTTACTGGATCGGCTGAGATGTTTTGAATCGGCTTCGCTATGAAAGGACATGGTCTTTTCTCTTCATGTTGTGCAAGAAGTAAGTAGAGCTTGAAGTCCTAGTTTTGCTCCATCTTCTAATATCTGATTCTATATGCTTGTGACACGCCTAATATATCTTCCTGCTTGTGATATGCGCTTCGCTTAGCCATTATGGCTCGATTTCGGAATTTTATACAATCATTACCCTACTTGTCTTTGCTTATATTGCTGCCTGCCCTAACGCTCTACTTAGTATTCGGACTCAGGGTTGCTGATCAAGCTCATGTTCTGCCATCCCAAAACACCAGTATTGCAGAACCAATCATGACCGAGTACAAGACCGTGGCATACTTTGTCAATTGGTTTGTTTGTGATACAGATATCCACGCCAGTGTGTTCACACTAATGTTACTTCTTAGGGCCATCTACGGAAGAAATCATCAGCCTCAAGACCTGCCTGCGGATAAATTCACGCATGTGCTGTATGCGTTTGCTAATGTCCGGCCTGAAAGCGGAGAAGTGTAGGGTCTCTTCTATTACATTTGTGAAGCTATTTCTGATAGACTATCGAGCAAAGATATCTGACAGATACATGGAGCGATACGGTATGTCTTCGCAGGACGTTTTTTCCCCCAACAGACGACTCAACTCGGTGTCTACCTAGGACAAGCACTATCCAACCGACTCATGGAATGATACGGGTAAGATCTGGTCCATCTTCTAACTGTAGATCTATGCTCATTTGGCGCATAGGTATGAATGTCTATGGTTGTATCAAGCAACTCTACATTTTGAAGAAGCGTAACCGGCAATTGAAGGTTATTTTGTCAATTGGTGGATGGACGTACTCCTCGAATTTTGCACAACCAGCTTCAACGCAAGAAGGGAGACATAGGTTTGCCAATACGGCCGTCCAGCTAGTCAAGGACTTGGGACTTGATGGTGAGATGTCCTATACAGTTTTGGGCGATCATTATTAACTCGTTCTAGGATTGGACATTGATTGGGAGTATCCGAAGGACGATGGAGAAGCTAGTAATTTCGTCCTGCTACTTGAGGAAACAAGAAAGGTAGGCAATCACTTCGTTATCAACTCCACACTCACGGTCTATAGGCACTAGATTCTTACTCGTCTACTCACGATGGCTCCAAGATGCTGCTGACTGTAGCTTGCCCAGCGGGTACAGTACCAACATGAGAACATGAGCTTCGTACCTTGTCTAACCACTTTCCAGGGCCCCAAAATTACGAAAAGCTTTGCCTCCAAGACATGGACCAATACCTCGACTTCTGGAATTTAATGGCCTACGACTATGCTGGAACCTTCTCTAATGTTTCCGGGCACCAAGCAAACCTCTATCCCTCCGCTTCCAATCCCGCAAGCACTCCATTTTCGACTTCGGCAGCAATCGACTACTATAAATCGAAAGGTATTGAAGGCACCAAACTAGTGCTAGGCATGCCCATATACGGCCGAGCCTTTGCTTCCACAGATGGACCTGGCCAACCTTTCTCTGGCGGTGGGGAAGGCAGCTGGGAGCAAGGCATATGGGACTATAAAGTCTTGCCTCAGGAAGGAGCAATAGAGCTTTACGATGCAGAAGCTGGAGCGAGCTGGAGCTGTGATGCGAACAAGCGACTAATGGTGAGCTACGACAGCAAGGATATGGCGGGAAGGAAGGTGGATTATATCAAGAAGGAGGGATTGGGTGGTGCGATGTGGTGGGAGAGCAGTGCAGATAAGAAAGGAGATGAGAGTCTTATTGGAACAGTGAGTCGATCCGTACTTGAAACGCTGATGATCAATACTAAACCACTGTTAGGTTTTTGGTGCGCTGGGCGCTACGGACAAAAGCAACAACACACTATCGTACCCGGATTCCAAGTATGATAATTTGCGAAATGGGATGCCTAATGAGTAAGATGGGTTACTCGGGTTTTCTTCAATAAAAATTGAGGATTTGCAACATTGAACGCTCGATTTTGCTTGAGGTTAACGATGGTAGTTGTTCCAAAGACGTATTTAGCAATGTGGATATGCAGTTCTGAGAGAATACCGTGAGGCATTTTTCTGGAGCCATGTAACCGTTGAGACAACTAGCATCGTGTTGCGAGTGCCAAAAATTGTGTGGTTGCTGGTGGCCAAGCAGGTTGATAAGAGAATTGTCTCCTTGGACTGGGGATTCTGGTTGGAACGTGATTCATGGCATCATAGCATCTGAACTGTTTGCATTCTCTTTGATAACGACCAAAATACCACAAACAGGCGATCTAAACATAGCCTCCATCAACCGGCTTTCCTCTCACACCAACGCTGAATACCCCCTTCGGCCCAACATCTACCCTTCCGCCGCATTTATCGCTCATCGCCACACACGCCGTCAGAACGTTCATAGCCATACCAGCGACCTCCTGTACCGAAAACGCGTCCACGGCCGTGTCCGATTTTGGAAACACTGCAATTGCACAGGGGCCCCATGTCCAGTAGCGTAGAATCTCTGTGCCTGACCGACGAGCGGACCATTCTACAACATCGTCCCAAAGTGGTTCTTGGCGAATGAGATTGAGGGCGCGGATGCAGTTGTGGATGCTCACGGGGCGAGTGGTGGCGTCGCGAGCAAAGCATTCGATTGTCAGGCCAACGGATGAGGTTAGATTGCTGTGGAGGAATGGGGTTGGGGAAGGCGCGGAGATTGGAGGAAGAGCGGAGACGGAGATGAGGAAGGGGAGGAGAAAGAGCACGGTAGAGATGAGCATGGCTTAGGTGGCAACTGCTGTAATCCTTTTGAGATTGGAAATGTGGACATAAAAGGATTTGAGGAGTTGAGTAGAGAATCATGAGAAATAGATCTGCTTATGAGCGAGTCGCTTGGGAGCCGCGGATAGATTTGCTGTTTGGAAGCCTACCAATTCCTCGCGGGTGAAGATCTAAAAAGCGCATAATCAATTTTTCCCCACCACTTGCCAGACTGGTGGTCTCAATGGTCGTTTTGTAATCCCTTTGAGGGCTTATTGAGAAAGGATGGCGAGTATTAGCAGCGAGGAGCCACTCAGATGCGCTTAGTCGATAGATGGTTTCTCTAGATGTATGGGATTTGTTTCGATATTTGCGTTCTTGGAGGGAACCGCAGCGACTTCTCAATCTTTTCACACATTTTAAAGCTATCAGAAAGGATCGTCCACAATGTTCTGACTGTTCGAAGTGTTGAAGGTTGTGCAGAAATACTGTAGATACAGTAGCGAGATTAGCGCGCCAAGATTTCGTCGCACATTTACTTTACCTATCCTTCTCACCGCCGTCGCTGTGAACTTGTTCAGCATATTTCTTTAGCTACTAGCCAAGCTGCTGCTTACTGATGCAAGCGGAAATAACGCTGTTTCTGTTCAGCCAAGCAGAGTCCTGAAAAGAAAATGTCTGGCGAAAGCCTCGAAGTTCGCTCACTCTTCAACCCCACAATCGGCTGTTCATGTGTATGCTCACAAATTTCTCTAGGAACGGCTACGAAGCCACGCCAAAGCGTTTGACGGTCTTTTGCAGATCATACCTGCTAAGCAATACTATGGCGAAGATACAAGTGTATGTGTAGTCAATTTGACCTGCCATATTATCCGTTTTATCATATTTACTAATTTTCGGCTATTCGTCTAGGATCAATGGCAAAGGAAAAAGCAAACCAAAGAACAAAAACGAAACGCCAAGCTTGCAAAGCTGGACCCAGAGAATTCGAAGAGCGCCAAAGATGTAATGGATGAGAATTTTCGGAAGCGGAAGCGAGAGGAGGACGAGGTTTCCGAGGTGGAAGGTGTTGAGCCTGAGAAACCAATGCAAGGCTTAAAAAAGTCGGAGAAGCAATCCAAAAAGCAAAAGAGGGAAACCAAGGCCGCCGAAAGCAACAACACCACTGAGCCTGGAACGGAGCTTGCTTCGGTCAAGAAGACAGATGCCGAAAAGAAGCGGGAGAAAAGAGAGCGGAGGAGATCCAAGGAGCAGGCGAAAATGGCGAAAGTAGAAGCGAAGAAGGCTAAAAAGAAGCAGCAAGCTGAAGTGGAAGAGATTTCCAAGGAAGATTCAGGTGCCGGTGCACTTAGTGACAGAGAAGATGATCCTCAGACTGGCGACATTGATCACATCGATATTAGAGGTATCTTAGATGAACCACCGAAGCAACCACCCTCTACAGCAACCCCTTCGCCAACACCTCAATCACCAGCTTTCGACGCTTCGGCAGGTCACTCAGGATCATCATCCATCTCATCTATTGCACCTCCTGCTACCGTTGAAGATTCACAACCAGAAAAACCTACCATTAAACTGAAACTACCGAAAACGGATCCGGATGAGCTGAAAGCACGATTACTGCTACGCATCGAAGAACTTCGCGCAGCGAGGAAAGCCGACGGGTTAAATGGAGCACCTGCAAAAAACCGGCAGGAGCTCATGGAAGCCCGGCGGCGAAAGGAGGAACAGAGAAAAGCCCATAAAAAGGAACTTCGACAAAAAGCCAAGGAAGAAGAAGAGCGTCAGAGACAGTTGACAATTTCTCGTGGCTCTCCTCTCCTATCTCCTGCCTCGGGCTCCAATGCCGTCCCATCTCCGCTTGGCCAACATTCAGCACCTACCAACAATTTCTCCTTTGGCCGCATCGCCTTCTCTAACAACCAAATTGCCGACCCGACCCTATCAACCGCCCTCTCGCTCCCGAAAGCGAAAGGCCCACAAGACCCCCACACCGCCCTCCAAGCGGCCGAAAAAAAGAAAGCTCGCATCGCCTCCCTCGACGACGCCAAACGTGACGACATTGAAGAAAAAGACCTCTGGCTCAACGCCCGCAAACGTGCTCACGGCGAACGAATCCGCGACGACACAAGCCTGCTGAAAAAGACGTTGAAAAGAAAAGACAAACAAAAGAAGAAGAGCGAAAAGGAGTGGAACGAACGCATTGAGGGAGTCCAGAAGAGCCAGGCCATGAGGCAGAAGAAGCGGGAGGGTAATCTGGCCAAGAGGAGGGAGGAGAAAGGGTCGAAGGGGAAGAAGAAGGGGGCGAGTAAGAAGGGGAAGCCGAAAGCGAGACCGGGGTTTGAGGGGAGTTTTAGAGCGAAGGCGCCAAAGGGGAAGTAAGTGATTGATTGGGGGACGGGGTTGGGTGTAGAGCTGTTAGTCAGTAGCTATTGAAGAGACATTCAGCATAGGGATTCCTTTACATTTTTGCTGCATTCGTGTTTGCTGTTTTCTAAACGGCGGTTGACTGACGGCAAACCTTACTGTACTCCCCTTGAAAAAAGCCCGTGAGAAGGGACAGAAAAGATATCCATCCTCCATCCTCCACCCCCCTCCCCATTTCCTCTATTCCCCCTCCCCCCCCCCCCACCCCCAATCCCAGCACCAACATTTCCATCCCCCCATCCCACCCGCTCCCACAAATATCCAAACCCTACCTCCAACCTCCAACCTCACGCCCTCCCCCTTCTCACCCACCCCCCTCTCTTCCGTTTTCAATCTCGATCTCTTTCGCAGCAGCACCAGCAGCACCAGCACCAGCAGCATGGAAATGCACTATGGGCATCTATGTATCTGAGGGAGTAAAGAGGAGGAGGAGGGGGGAGTGTTGTATATTGTATACTGTGTTTTTGGTTTTTTTTGCTTTTTTGCTTTTTTTGAGGGGGGAGGGGGAGTGGGAGTAAAGTGTTTTTGTAAGGGATTGCTTACTTGTCTGCTTTGATGTTTTTTTCGTTTTTTGGGGTGATGTTAATTCTTCTCTACTTACTTCTCTGCTCTTTTCTCAATTCTCTCTTCTCTTCTGCTTCGCCTTTTATATAATCGCTTTCCTTTCTTCTTCTCCCTCCTCCCTCCTCCCTCCTCCCTCCTCTCTCCTCCCTCCTCCCTCCTCAGCACAACAACCCCTCTCCTTCCCGTCTTCTCTTACACATTCTTCTTTCTATCTCGAGTCTTTCGGAAAAAAAAAGGTGTTCGAGCTGCTGCTGCTACAGTGGAGAATGACGCTTTGTGACAAGACACGAAGGAGATGATGAGGTAGGGGGGAAGAAGAGAAAAGGGGGGGAGAGGAGAAAGGGGGTTAAGAAGGATAAGAAGGTAAAGTTACATAAGATGGGATACGTGTTAGGGAAGAAACGCCAAGATTGAACGATCAGATTGGGGTTCTCGACACTATACGTCAGGATATTCACGCTCCCTGATATTCCCTCCAACTGCCTCAAACGCTCGCTCAATCCAAGGAAGGGCCGGGTGGTTTCTCGCTTCTGTATTTTTTTTTAAAACATCCTCTACAATCCCCTCCCAAAGAGTTCCCAAGCATCCAGACACCTCCCCGCTCCTCCAACTCAAGAACGATTTGATTTGTCGAACCTTCAGCCATCCCCGTCACGATACCACCAACTTCCCCACCCCCTCCTTCTCCCTTCTCCCTCCTCGTTCTTCTCGCCCTCCCCCCTCGCCCCCCACACCACACACACCCCCACCACAGATAACAAAAACGCGTTCACAATCAGCAAAAGAACAATACAAGAAAATCAGAAACGTCAAAGAAATATAGTCCCGTATCGAGTCCTCCCAAACATCTCTCTCTCTCTCTCTCTCTCTCTTAACCTAACTCAAAAACCCAAAAACAAACCAGAATTCAATAAACAAACAAGCAACAACAAATCCTCTAACCACCAAAAACCAAAAACCAAAAATCGAAAATCTCAAACACCTCCCTAAACCCTTACCTACAGTATCGTAAACCCCACCCACGGTCCACCCTACCCACTCCACCCTACCCACCCTACCTACCCTACCTACCCTACCCACCTCCCCACCTCCCCACCTACCTCCCTAAAACCTACAGTAAACCCCATTCACCCACGGTTCACCCAACCCACCCCATCTACCTACCTACCCACCTCCCCACCTACCCACCTACCCACAGTACAGTAAACCCCACCCATGATCCACCCAACCCACCCAACCCACCATACCCACCTACCCACCCTACCCACCCTACTCACATACCCACCTCTCCACCTACCTACCCACCCTACCCACAGTACTGTAAACTCCAGCCTCTCACTCACCTACTGTATCTACCCACCCACCTACCTCCCTAAAACCTACAGTAAACCCCACCTACCCACCCACCTATTCACTCAACCCACCACACCCACCCCACCAACCAACCTACCAACCCACCAACCCACAGTACTGTAAACCACAGCCCATCACCCCCCAACAGTACCAACACACCCACCAACC